>JAABUR0100000902.1_pt1 | contig 58437 bp, 44 predicted proteins | sample 5560091 | NCBI WGS metagenome assembly JAABUR01 (sample SAMN10711879, study PRJNA513375) | rock metagenome | isolation source: Antarctica rocks | place: Antarctica: Victoria Land, University Valley sud | reverse complement strand
TTTCGGCTGCTGTATATGTTACGGATATAAGCATAAATGATTGCTTTAAGTAACATTTTAGAATTGTGAGAGGTGGTGCCTCCGCCTTTGTAAGAGCTATATAGTTTAGCCAGATCTAACTTATCAACTACCTGGTCAACAATTCTTACAGGATGTCCCTGTTTTATCTTCTCATCCCAACTTTGAGGAATGAGTTCAAGCTCTTCTCTACTGTAAGTTTTAAACTTTACCTGTGTCATACTTCCTATGACAACTATTAACCGGTAAATGATTCTTTTGACTTTCCACATATATGAATGAAAAAGGCTGCCCCTTTTGAGACAGCCTCTTTTTTATAATTAAAAAATGATCAGGCTAAAAATTTTAATCATCCAAAAGTTTCCGAAGAAATAAAATTTGCTGTGCAACTTAAATAAGGAAATATATCTTTGATAACAGATTTAGGAAGAAAATTTAAAAAACCGCCTGCACTAAAATGAATACGATTGCTTTACAGCACAAAACCCTTGTTAAGTTAATTTCACTATCAATTATCCTCACCTTATTTTCTTTTGCAGGATATTCTCAAAAAGGAACAATTATAAACATTGAGACCGCTCACAATGCCCTGTCATTGCAGGTTGACACGGGCAACAGGATTGCCATTATTTACTTTGGTACAAAACTTACTAATGCCGGTGAGTACCAAAACATACCGGTAATGACTAAGAGCGGAAGCAGCGATTATTCCGGTATTTTCAATTCAGCTTATACGCCTGCGGGCTCGCGCAATCTTATCGAACCGGCTATTGAGGTTACACATGCTGATGGCAATACTTCCCTTGACCTGCAATATGTAAGTCATTCGACCAAAAAAATTGAGGATAATGTTTCACTTACCAGCATCCTGCTGCGTGATCCCGTCTATCCTTTTGAAGTAACACTTAATTATAAAGTTTATCAGAAAGAAGACGTCGTGGAGCAATGGTCTGTTATCAGGCATAGAGAAAAAGGCAATGTATTGCTGAAAAAGTTTGCTTCGGCTAATTTGTTTTTTTCTTCTAAAGAATATTGGTTAAGACAATATCACGGTGATTGGGCGAGAGAAATGCAGCCTGAAGAAACAAGACTGACGCCTGGAATAAAAGTGCTGGACAGCAAGTTGGGCACACGCGAAAACCTGTACCAGCCGCCAAGTTTTATGGTATCGTTTAATAGTCCGGCTACAGAAGATGAAGGCAAAGTATTGCTCGGTTCTGTAGAATGGTCAGGCAACTTCAGGGTTGATCTGGAAGTTGACCCGCTTAATAATCTGCGGCTGATTGCAGGCATGAACAATTTTGCTTCGGAGTATTCTTTAAAACCTTCTGAAGAATTTACTACACCTGCGTTTCTCTATACTTATTCAGTTAATGGAAAAGGCGAAGCCAGCCGAAACCTGCACAACTGGGCTCGCGAATACAGGATTTTAAATGGAAAAGGCTCCAGGGAAACATTGCTCAACAACTGGGAGTCTACCTATTTTGATTTTAATGAACCTATATTGTCTTCTCTTATAAAAGATACAAAGAAATTAGGTGTGGATGTATTTTTACTCGATGATGGCTGGTTTGGCAACAAATATCCGCGAAACAACGATAACGCCGGGCTTGGCGACTGGCAGGAAAACAGGAAAAAATTGCCGAATGGCCTGGGTTATCTGGTAAGAGAAGCACAAAAAAATGGTGTAAAATTCGGCATTTGGGTAGAGCCGGAGATGGTTAATCCAAAAAGTGAGCTCTATGAAAAACATCATGACTGGGTCATTCACGAACCAAACAGGTCAGAGCATTTGTACCGCAACCAGTTGGTGCTCGATCTCAGCAATCCCAAAGTGCAGGATTTTGTGGTAGGAATATTCGATACTTTATTTATAAAAAATCCTGGACTTGCTTTTATAAAATGGGATTGTAATGCTGTTATTTACAACGCTCATTCTGCTTACCAGCAAAACCAGTCGCATTTGTATATTGACTACGTAAGAGGTTTGTATAAAGTTATGGAAAGAATAAGGGCAAAATATCCAAAAGTGCCGATGATGCTCTGCTCCGGCGGCGGCGGAAGGGTAGATTATGGCGCATTAAAATATTTTACAGAATTTTGGGTGAGCGACAATACTGAGCCGATAGAAAGGATTTTTATGCAATACGAATATTCCTATTTTTTTCCTGCTATTGCACATGATAATCATGTAACGGATTGGGGTAAAGAGCCAATAAAGTTTCGTACCGATGTAGCTATGATGGGCAAGCTTGGCTTTGACATTGTAGTGAGCAAGCTAAGTGAAAATGATTTAAAATTTTGCCAGCAAGCAGTTATCAATTACAAATCAATAAGCGATGAAGTGTGGCACGGCGACTTGTATCGTCTTATGAGCCCGCGGGAAAATGATTTTGCATCTTTAATGTTTGTAAACAAAAATAAAAGCAAGGCAGTAATGTTTAATTATCTTGTAAATAACCGGTTTGGAAAAGGCAGTTTTTTGCCGATAAAATTAAAAGGTTTGGAGGCAACTAAAAAATACAGCGTAAAAGAAATAAATCTCTATCCCGGTACAAAATCTGCTCTGCCTGAGAGCGCTGTTTATTCAGGAGATTTTTTGACGATAGTCGGTCTTAATCCGGTTGTAAATGCCGCAAGGACAAGCGTGATTGTTGAGATTAATGAAGTGAAGTAAACTCCAACCCCTGAAGTGGCTTTACATTCTCAAATGAATAAAAGATGATAAAATCAGGGAAAGTGTAATAAGTTCTTATACTAAAATTGAATAAATAATGACAACAGAGCAATCATCTTTAATTGAAGAAGTTTTAAATACATTTCAGGCTTTATATAAGGAAGAACCAATTATCATAAGGTCTCCCGGCCGCGTAAATATTATTGGCGAACATCTTGACTACAACGAAGGCTTCGTGCTGCCGGCTGCCATTGATAAGGCAATATATGTAGCAGTCAGTAAAAGACAAGATGACTCAATTCATCTTCACTCTGTTGATTATAATGAAGATTTTGAAGTTCTGCTTAACGAAATAAAACCTACAGAAACCTGGTCTACCTACATACTTGGCGTTGTTGACCAGTTAATTAAAAAAGGTCATAAAATCAGTGGTTTCAATCTCGTGCTCGATGGTGATGTGCCTGTTGGCGCGGGTCTTTCTTCTTCGGCAGCAGTTGAGTGTGCCACAGCATTTGCCTTAAACGAGCTGTTTTCATTAGGGCTTGAAAAAATGGGAATGGTAAAAATTGCCCAAAGCGCTGAGCATGCTTTTGCAGGAGTCAGGGTTGGCATAATGGATATGTTTGCAAGTATGTTTGGCAAAAAAGACCACGTTATAAAACTTGACTGCCGTTCTTTGGAATATGAATACAAGCCTTTTAAGTTAGAGGGATATAAAATTGTTCTTTTCAATACTAATGTAAAACATTCACTCGCTTCTTCGGAATATAACACACGCCGCAAACAATGTGAGCAGGGAGTGGCGTGGGTAAAAGAACATTATCCTGAAGTAACGGCTTTGCGCGACGCTGACATGAATATGTTGAATGAATGCGTGTTGCCAAAAGATAAGATTATTTATAAAAGATGTAAATATGTGGTTGAAGAAATAGGCAGGTTACTGGCTGGCTGCGACGACCTGGATAATGGTGATATAAAAGCTTTAGGTCAAAAAATGTTCAGAACGCACGAAGGACTGAGCAAAGAATATGAAGTAAGCTGCGCAGAACTTGATTTTTTGGTTGACGAAGTAAAAAACAATGAAGATGTGTTAGGCGCAAGAATGATGGGCGGCGGCTTTGGGGGTTGCACAATAAATATCATTAAGGAAGAAGCGATAGAAAGCTTGCGGGAAAAACTAAGTGAAGAGTATAAAAAAGCAATGAACCTGGAGCTGACAACCTACATAGCACAAATTGAAAACGGAACGGAAAGAGTAAGATAAAAATCAAGATATAAAACAATCTCAGGCAAAAAGCAATTTTTCTTAAAACCTGGTTTTAAAAACTGCTGATAAGATTGTTCTTTTCCAAAAAAAGCAATTTCTAAAGGTACCTTAAAGGTAAATTATTATATGAAACGAATGGTATGCTTTACTGTTTATTGTATCCTTATTGCCGGCAGTTGTAAGTCACAACAAATTGTTACCGCAGCTAAGGCTTTTATTAATACACTTGACTCTTCACAAAAAACCATCGCTCTTTATCCTTTTGATGCCGATGAGCGGTATAATTTTCATTTTTTTCCAATTGAAAACAGGAAAGGAATTTCATTTAATGAACTTACCAACACGCAAAAACAGGCGGCTATGCATTTAATAAAAGCCTGTCTCAGCCAAGATGCAGTAAAGAAGGTTGATGAAATTATGCAGCTTGAAAATATTTTAAAAGAAATTGAGAATAGAAAAGCAGAAGACCATTACCGTGATCCCGGAAAATATAATGTGGCAATTTTTGGTTTGCCCGAAAATGGTACTGCCTGGGGCTGGAGGTTCGAAGGGCATCATATCTGCTTTAATTTTTCTGCTGAAGATAATAAACTGGTATCAGGCACTCCCGGGTTTTTTGGAGCTAATCCCGCTATTGTGCGCAGCGGGCCGCACAAAGGTTTGCAGGTTTTAAAAGAAGAAACCGAGGCAGGCTTTGCATTGCTGCATTCACTGACAAAAGAGCAAATAAAAAAAGCAATGATTGATACAACTGCTCCCGGAGATATCATCACATTTGTTAACCGGAAAGCGTTGATTGAGCATCCTGCAGGTGTTCTTTATGCTGAAATGACACTAAAACAGCAGGAGCAGCTTTTAAAACTGGTGAGCATATACGTGCACCGTTACACAAAGTTATTTGCTGATCAAATGCTGAAAGAGATACAACAGGCAGGATTAAATAATCTGAAATTTGCATGGGCAGGTTATAGTGAGCCCGACGCCGGAAAAGCATATTATTACCGCATCCACGGGCCTACGATTATTATTGAATATGATAACACCCAAAACAATGCAAATCATATTCATTCAGTTTTAAGAGATTTAAAAAATGACTTTGGCGGCGATCTTTTATTGGAGCATTATAAAGCAAGTCATTCAAAACAACAGTAAAGCTTCCTATAAAATTGTTACTGTATCTTAAAACTATACAATTAGCTAAAGATGGTATAGATTTTAGAGGCTGAAAAGGAGCCTGTTAAAACCGGCAAGACAGTGTTTTTTAATAAATGAAATTTAAAGTAACCAGCTAACAATAATTCTGAGAGTAATGAATGTTATCAATTTATTAGGGCAGGCAGACCGGGCATTGTTTTACTATATCAATAAAGAATTGTCTTTTAGCTGGCTCGATAACAGCATGCTTATAGTAAGGCAGGCGTTTACCTGGATCCCGCTGTATTTATTTTTCCTGCTTTTTTTTTATGCCAACTGCAGAAAATATTTTTTCCCTATAGTGCTGTTTACGCTGGTTACTTTCGCCCTGAGTGATTTTACCAGCGCAAGCATTTTAAAACCTCTGATCGGCAGGCTTCGTCCGTGCCACGATCCTTCTCTTGAGCTTACTATTAAACATCTGGCAGCCTGCGGCGGCCTTTTTTCTATGCCTTCATCGCATGCTGCCAATCATTTCGGGCTGGCTGCTTTTTGGTTTTTGGTAATTAACCGCACTTTAAACCAAAAATGGTACTGGCTCTGGTTGTGGGCTTTTGCAATAGGTTACTCACAAATATATGCAGGCGTGCATTTTCCTGCTGATATTATTACCGGCGCAGCGCTTGGCACCGCTATAGGATTTTTTACCTATTACCTTTTTTTGCAACGGGTGATGAATCTGAATAACAAAACCAATACAGCACTTTAAATTTTTTTTTGCACGGCATGAAATATTTTGAAAAGACATTTCCTTATTTTCTCATTACTGGAATATTATTAAATGCCAATGGTTTACTAAATGACATACTCGAGCCTGACGGAGCGTTGTACGCAACCATTTCAAAACACATGGTCGTAACCGGAAACTGGTTTGATTTATTTGGAGACGGGCACGACTGGCTCGACAAACCTCATTTTCCTTTTTGGATGGCTGCGCTTAGCTTTAAGATTTTTGGCGTCACAGCGTTTGCGTATAAATTTCCTGCTTTTATTTTCTGGCTTGCAGGTATATTTTTTACTTTTAAATTAACACAAAAACTGTATAATAAATTTACAGCGAAAGCTGCAGTAATTATTTATATATTCTCATTGCATGCCATATTGAGCAATTTTGACGTAAGGGCCGAACCTTATTTAACCACTTTGTCCATTGCTGCTGTTTATTATTTTTATAAATCAACTTTTTCGGGCAAATGGATTGATATTGTTTTAACTGCATTACTGTCGGCTTGTGCAGTTATGACAAAAGGAATTTTTGTGCTGATCACAATCGGCGGCGGTTTTGTGCTTTATTGGATTTTATCAAAGCAATGGAAACAATTTATCAACTATCGCTGGTATCTGATGCTGCTCTTAATATTTATTTTTATTACGCCCGAGCTATACAGTCTTTATGTACAGTTTGATCTTCATCCGGAGAAAATAGTATTTGGAAAAACGAATGTGTCAGGGCTGCGATTCTTTTTTTGGGACAGCCAGTTCGGCAGATTTTTTAATACCGGCCCTATCAAATATCACGGCGATCCTTTCTTTTTTTTACATACAACTCTTTGGGCTTTTCTGCCCTGGTCAGTTATTTTGTATATTGCCGCAATTCAGCTTATACGAACAAAAAGACCTGGTTTTGATAATCAAACATGGATAATTTATGGCTCTGCCGCGCTCACTTTTGTGCTGTTTTCATTTTCCGGTTTTCAGTTGCCGCATTATATTGTTATTATTTTCCCGGAGTTTTCCATTATTACGGCCGCGTATCTTATTTCAATATGTAAAGAAAATGCTTTAAAAAAGATTGTTATCTTTCAAAATCTTTTACTTATCCTGACTGGTTTAGCCGTTTGTGCACTTGCGTATTTTTCAAGGTTTGGTAATTTGTTTTTCTCTGCTATAATCTCTGCAGCAATAGTAATTGGTTATATGTTTTTTTTCAGAAAACAGGGAATTAATACAATCATTGCTTCGGGAGTCGCTTTTTCTCTTGTGTTGTTTATCTTTCTCCATAATTTTTTTTATCCTGATTTACTTTTATACCAATCAGGAATGATGGCTGGAAAATGGTTAAAAGATCATAAAATAAATAATACACCAGCGATGTACAAATCATCGTCCTACTCATTCGAATTTTATGCGCCGGGATTTGTACAAAGATTAGAAACACCTGCAGCTATTGATGCTTTTTTAGCAAAAAACGGCAATAGCGCCGTTTACGCGGCGGATAGGAATTTACAAGAATTAGAGATTAAGGGTTATCAATTCACCGTACTGAAAAGCTTTCCTGATTTTCACATAAGTATGTTAACAGGCAAATTTTTAAATCCGGCAACGAGAGCAAACGAGCTGCAAAAAATGGTTTTGGTAATGGTGAAGAAGAAAAGGTTGTATGAATGAGAATATGAGTAATTACAATTAATCGCTAATTGCCATGAAATTCAATTGCCACTACTTTTAAGTCAATGACATTACTTAAAAGTAGTGGTAATTTTGCTCCATAAAACTCGATAATCGATATCATTTAAATTGATAATTTTCAATTTTTTCCAATATATTCATTCGTTATAAAAAGTATAAATATTCTTACTGAAATAGCACCGTTTAAATAAAATTTTTGTCTGCAAACTATTACTGCTTTATATTTCGGGTTGATAAATGAAATAGAAAGATTATGAAAACAGCATTACTAAGTTTTTCCGCACTGCTGATACTTGCAGGATTGTATTCGTATAGAAAAGATGAAAAAGTAAAACAGAAATTTATCGAAACAGGATATATGGACTCTTCGGTAAGGCCCGGAGATAATTTTTTTCTGTTTGTAAATGGTAAGTGGATTAAAAATACAACAATTCCGCCTACGGAATCAGGCGTTGGTTCTTTTTTGGATGTATATAATGGGACAAAAGGGCATTTAAAATTTATCTTGGATTCTGTGTCAACAGTTGCGCAGCCGCAAGGCAGCATCGAACAAAAAGTTGGTGATTTTTATGCTTCAGGAATGGACTCTGTTACTATCGAAAAGCGGGGATATGACCCGATAAAACCTTATTTACAACAGGTAAATGCACTTACCGATGCAAAAAGTATTATGCAGTTCGAAGCGCAGAGGCATAAAGAAGGTTTCGGTTACATAGCGGCAATGGGTATCGGCGCTGATGATAAACATAGCAGTATGAATATTGCTGCTTTTTTTCAGACAGGTTTGGGTTTGCCTGACAGAGATTATTATTTTAAAACTGATGCGGCTACAACTGCCATTCAGCAGGCATATAAAAATTACATGCAGAAAGCATTTATGCTTACGGGAGATAACGCTGCAGCTGCAGCCAAAAAAGTAGCTGGAGTATATGCGCTCGAAAAGCAAATAGCAGAAAGCCATCGTACCAACGTAGAACTGAGAGATCCGCAAAGCAACTACAATAAAATGTCAGTAGCTGAGCTTGATAAGAAAATGCCCGTTTTTGGCTGGTCCTCCTTCTTAAATAATGTGGGTGCTGAAACAGACTCTGTTAACGTTGGCCAGCCTGCTTACTATACTAAGCTGAACAGTCTGTTGAAGACAATTCCTGTATCTACCTGGAAAGATTATTATAAATTTCATATTACAGATGATGCAGCTAATTATCTGAGCAGCGACTTTGTAAATGCCAAATTCAATTACTCAAAAGTTTTGAGCGGACAGCAACAAATAAAACCGCGCTGGGAGCGCATGTACAGGGTTACAGACAGCTACCTGGGTGAAGCATTAGGGCAATTGTATGTAAAAAAATACTTTACTGCTGATGCCAAAAAACGTATGCTTGAGCTGGTGTCTAACCTGCAGAAGTCTTTTGATAAACACATTCAAAACCTTGATTGGATGAGTGCTGCCACTAAAGTAAAAGCAAAAGATAAGTTGTATGCTTTTATGCAAAAAATAGGTTTCCCGGATAAATGGAGAGATTACAGCAAGGTTACCGTTAACAGGAAGACTTTTTATGAAAACGTAATTTCTGCCGGTAAAAATGATTGCCAGTACCAGTTGAGCAAATTAAATAAACCTGTTGACAAAACAGAGTGGGGTATGACGCCTCCGACCATCAACGCTTATTATAATCCTACGTTTAACGAGATCGTTTTTCCCGCAGGTATTTTACAGTTCCCTTTCTTTGATCCTAACGCCGACGATGCTATTAACTATGGCGGCATAGGCATGGTGATCGGGCACGAAATGACGCATGGTTTCGATGATCAGGGAGCGCAATACGATAAAGAAGGCAACCTGAAAAACTGGTGGGAAACTGCTGACAGCGCAAAATTTGTGGCCAAATCAAAATCTGTAATTGATCTCTATAACACCTTTACCGTGCTTGATACCATGCATGTAAACGGCAGGCTTACAACTGGTGAAAACATGGCCGACATTGGCGGTATCGCCATAGCTTATGATGCATTCAAAATGACAAAGCAAGGACATGATACTGCTAAAATTGACGGTTTTACACCTGACCAGCGGTTCTTTATTTCCCTGGGACAAATATGGAGAAACAAACAAAAAGACCAGACAACAAGGTTACGTATCAATACAGATCCGCATTCACCCGCCATGTACAGGGTAAATGGACCACTGCAAAATTTTACACCGTTTTATACAGCTTTTAACGTAAAGCCAGGCGAGAAAATGTATCTGCCTGAAGACCGGCGGATAAAAATATGGTAGCAGAATAGAGAATAATTTATAAATAATTTTTTGTCTGAATAAAAAGCCGGCTATATTTGCACTCCTTAAATAAAGGGAGCATAGCTCAGCTGGTTTAGAGCATCTGCCTTACAAGCAGAGGGTCCGCGGTTCGAACCCGTGTGCTCCCACATAATACTATCAAGGGTTTCAAGAGATTGGAACCCTTTTTAATTTTAGTCATTCCGACACTTTTCCGACACATGACATAGATTACCTTATGTGAAACTAACAATTTGAATTTAACGTTTCAAAAAAATGAGTTTTCTCTTTCTCTGTATAAGTAGGGTCAGTTAATGTTAAGCTCATATCCTTATTTGGAAGTATAATAAATTAGAAGTTTGTGTTACTTTAAAAAATGATTAAGTAAGTCATTATATTTAAGGTTATCATATTATGCATGGGGGATCAGAATTTTCATGATTCGATTGTTACTTTTTAATATTAATCTGCTATTTTATTTCAACTTTTTTCAAGCAAAAATTAAATTTAAAGTTTCAAGAAGTGGATGTTTTGAAAATCAACCATTTTGAAAAGATATAATGTAAAAGAGCAGTAACTGCACCTGCAATAAAGATACTTCCCACTACATCAATAATATGATGAACACCTGCATATACTCTTGCGATAGCAATTACTATTGAGAAGAACCAAAGCAGCAAGGAAATTTTTTTATTAAAAACAGTTACTACAGCCGCTACGGTCGAAACGAGCAAAACATGATCCGAAGGGAACCCGTTTTCTGTATCATGCTCGATAAGTGGTTTAAAGTGTCCGACAACAAATGGACGAGGGTCGAAGTATAACTGTCCCGCAATAAGAGCAATAAGATAACTAATAGCCGCACAAGCAAGTCCAAACACAACAATTTTTATTTGCAGTGCTCTTGACTGACGAAAAAAGAAGATTGCTGCAATTATAAATGGAATAATAAAAAGATATTTAGCACAGAAAACCAAAACTATATTCATAAAATGAAATTTACACTAATTGTTTTATTGATAAAATCTGAAAAACAAACCCATTACATCCACTTTTCCAAAAGCCCACAAATCAATAAGCATTAACCACTTTCTATTTTTTTTCTTTTCTTGAATTCTACGATACATATTCCCAATAACAACCAAAGAAATCCTAAAGACCACCTTTCTAAAACGTCGCTGAAAAAATAAACTTCCAAATACAACCTGCTGAACCTTATTGATAAAACAAGCAATAGCCCTGTATAGATGCAAAGTCTTTTTTTCTATTTTGTTTTGACTTGATCCCAAAATACATAAGTCAGAAAACCCTACAGTGCAATAGCAATAGTGGCATGACCACTCGGGAAGTAATAAGACGATTCTTTATAGTATTTAAAAACATCCGGACGAACGCGATGAACGAAATTTTTACATAAAAAAATACTTATGCCTGCCCCAATAGTAGACACGCATAAACCAATTACATAACTATCCTATTAATTTTATAGAGCAAAAACAAAGTGGCAAAAAATACTGAGCAATTACTTATTGGTGCACCAATTTGTGTAATAATGTAAAATACTTTAAGTAAAAATGGCGTTTGTAATGGACCAATTATTTCTGCCATTCTTTTATCCAATTGAATGATCGCTTCAGAGTTAAATACATCTTCCGTTATTTTGGCAAGCAGTAATAGATTAAATCCAAAGACAATAATTAATACGGATAAGGGTAATCCTGTAAATTCCCAGATGCTTAATCTCGCGAGAAGCCATTGATAAAGCTTAGGATATTTACGCTCCAGTATCCGGTCGGCAGAAGAATGTGCAATTCGTTTAAATAATTTCATTTGAGTTTTGTTTTGCAATATCTCTAAGGTGAATAGTATCTGCAATACACTTTGTTTATAATAGTTTATAGTTTTATTTTAAGTCCTCCATTCATTATAAAACCTTCCAACGGGGCATAAATATCTTTAAAGGCGGGATTGGTTACAGTACCTGTGTAAATGCTTTCAAATCTTGTTTGTCTTACATCTCCAAAATTTTCAAAGTTGATATATACTGAAAACTTTTTCCAATACTTCTCTGCTACCAGTCCTGTTAACCAATAATCTCTGCCTGTACTTCCATCACTTAATTTTTGTTTACTAAAATAATAAACTTCAGACCCTATCCGCCACTTATCTTCAATCTCAAAAACAAGGGAACTATTAAAGCGGTGTTTTGGAGTAAGCGGATTGTCGCTTATAATACCATTATTATACACTTTTGCATTGGTATAAGTGTAGCCCAAGTACAAACTTAATTTATCATAACCCAGTTTAATGTTTGTTTCAGCGCCTTTTGTATTGATGTAACCTGGTATATTTATAAACTTATATAATCCATTCTGAGCAGGTTCAAGAAGCAAGGGGTGTTGTATATAGGTGTAAAATAAAAACTGGTTGATGCTAAAAGTTAGTTTATCAAAAGAAGTTCTGTAGCTGATGTCCCAATTTCCTCCGTAACTCTTTTCTAATTCATTAGATTTATTATCAATAGGTAAAACATCTTTATACAATAGTCTTTCACTTTCTTCTGTAAAGATGGTTGGTGCTTTATAACCTAATCCTCCGCCTATGCGACTTGTAAGCCGGGAAGCAATTTTAAATAGCGCTGAAAGTCTTGGTAATAATGCAAATCCATAGTCTTTTACATAATCGCCTCTCAGCCCTGTTTCAAGGGTTAACCAATCAGAAGTGTTCCATGTATTTTGTACAAAAGCTCCAAATGTTGTTTGATTATAATTTCTTAGAATTTGAGATGTCAAAGGGCTTTCCTTAAACTGATCTGTTAATACATTTACTCCTGCTACCCAGTCACTTTTTTCCATTTTGTTTACATAGGTTGCTTCGGTAAAGGAGCTGAATTGCGTCCCCTTAAATGCATAGCCATTGCTATTGATAACCCGGTTAAAATAACTTATGCTGTTCTTTACTTTAAAACTATTTTTTTCATCTGACTGATGGTCAAATGCAAACTGTGTTGATAACCGTTTGGTTTTGTTCTGCTCAAAATAGCTATGCGTGCTATCTCCTTTACCTTCTATAAACTTCATATCACCGCCTAACCGGTTTTCAAAAGTGGTATTTACACCAAAGTTTAATGTCGTTTTATCAGAGAAATATAAAAACAACTTAGGATTAACGGTATATCGTACAAATTTTGGTATTGCAGAAAAAGAAATATTTGAAGGGTCGTAAGCCTTATTGGTATTTCTTGAAACAAATAAGGTAGCACCTGCTTTTTTAAAACGTTGACTATAAAAGCTGTTTATATCAAGACCACCGGCAGTAGTACCATTAATGTGAAAATTTAATTCTCTTTTATCTGTTGGAACTTTTGTAATCAGGTTCACTAAACCTGCAATTGCTCCGCCTCCATATAATGTTGAGGAGGCGCCTTTTATTATTTCAACCTGCCTTAAATCCAATGGCGGTGTTTGCAATAATCCTAACCCACTAGCGGCTCCGGAATATACAGGAAAACCATCTTTAAGAATTTGAGTATACCGACCATCTAAACCCTGGATGCGCAGACTTGCATTACCACTTGTAGCAGATGTTTGCTGGGCTTGAATTCCTGTGCTTTCGGCTAATAACATTTTTATATCACCAGGCCTCATTGTAGATTCTTCATGAATTTCTTCGGCTTCAATAACTTCAACTCTTGTCGGCGTATTATTTATGCTACGACTTGAACGGGTACTGCTAACAGTTACTTCATCAAGATTTGCTGCTTCAGTTTCTAAAGAAAATTGTAGAGTATCTGTAGATTTTAGCGGAAAACTTAATGATCTTTCTAAATCTTTATAACCGATATTGGTAATCTCTACATCATGTTTACCGTTTGGAATATTGGTTATAGTAACTACACCCGTCTCATTTGCAACTGCAGATAACTTTAGACTTTTTATTTCGATTGAAGCGCCTTGGAGTGGCCCTTTGGTTTCCTCATTTTTAACAACAGCTACAAGCGTGTTTTGTGCTTTTGAAAATAAAGGAAGTAACAATAATATAAAAAACTTTTTCATCTGCAATTGATTCGCTTTTAAATAAAAATATACCTGTTCCATTTTTAAAGAAAAATTTATAACCATCACAAAAGCAGAAATTAAATACGTAAACTCTTTATAATTATAAGGAGACAGAAAGGTATAGAAGATAAAGAATTAGCGCAATTTGTAAAAAGACTTTTATAATTACAATATCCTATATTAAAACGAGTAATCTTAATGAGTCTTCTTTTTATGTCAACAATTTTCTCGGCCATTTTTTTTGTTATTGTTTGAAACAAGACCAAATCGAATTAGAATAGAAACGTTTTAAGGACAAATTAGATATCAGGCAAAATCGTTTTCAATAACCCGTTTGTTAGAATGTAACTTGTAAAGCTTTTCAAAAGAGTGAACCGTATTATTTATATCATGGCCGGAAGCTTTTTCCAAGCTCTTTTCACACATGTTATCATAAATATTATTCTTTGTTAATACGTCATACATTGATTGAGTTAACTTCTCTGTGTCACGGGTGTTAAATATATATCCATTAACCTTGTCCTGCACGAGTTCGGGTAGCGCACCTGCATTGACGGCTATCACGGGCAAGCCGGATGCCATGGCTTGTAAAGTAGCGAGGCTAAGAAGTTCAGCAATACTTGCAATGATGAAACATCGGCTTAACTTATATAAAAATGGAAGGTCTTCTTCAGGTACAAAGCCGGTAAAAATGACTTTATCTGCAATTCCCAATTCCTGGGCAAGCTGTTCCAGTGCTTTTTTTCTCAACCCTTTTCCGACCACCACAAAACGAAAATCAATTTTTTTTGCAACAATTGCTACAGCTTGTAAGATCTCTTCAATATTCTTTTCAGGATCAAGGCGACCAACAAAAAGGAAGGCAGGCTTGTCAGGAATATGATATTTCAAACGAACTTTATCTGGGTCGCCGGAAGGATTAAAATCATGAAGATCAATTCCACTTGAAATAGCCATTACTTTCACCTTCAACTTAGGGCGGATTAATTGAGCACCTGTTTCAGTGGGTGTCGTGATAACTATTACCTGGTTTAAAATTTTTGAAAATTCATACCACAACCATTTCTCCAGCTTTTTCTTCCACTTTTCAGAATTGACCAGTGCGGTCAGGTTTTCGGGCATAAAATGATTCGTAGCTATGATAGGGATTCCCAATTCCTTTCCCACTTTTATCACTGCTTTTGAAATCAGGAAATGATCCTGCAAGTGAATAATATCAGGTTTGAAAGTCTTGATTAATTCAGACACCCGTGATTTTAACAGAACAGGTATTGGGATTCTAACTTTGGGGTAAATCAACACCGGAAAAGAACTCACTCCATACACATCAATATTATCTCTTTTATTCAGGGAGGAATAAATCGTTTCGGAAGGAGCTATGACGGCTACCTGGTGCCCTTTTTGCTGAAGTAACGGCGCGATTCTGCATACAAAATAATACACGCCATTTAAATGCGGGTAATATGTATCAGAGACGAATAGTATTCTCATATTTTTTTAGTAGGTACCTGATGAAAATGATTAAAATAATGGCTAATGCTGCTATAATATTGAAAGAAGCAAAATTGTTGAGATACTTGTTGATGTGCATATAAGCATTACCAAACAGCAATCCTAATCCTAAATAGAAAACATACTGGAATGCAGAAACAACGAGACAAATGAGTAGAAATTTAGAAAAAGGAACTCTTGAGTTACCCGCCAGATAAATACCTGCTACACCTATGCCTAAAACGATTTTCGACAGCGCAACAATCTTATTAGGGTTTGTATTAAAAAGAACCCTTACACGGCTTACATTTTTTTCATTTATACCAAACCACCTGGCAATTTTCTTAATAAATTTTGGTACACCCAAACGCCCGAATGCATAACAGGCTGAGTCGCCAATGATGTCTCCTGCGATAACAACCGGATAAACAATAACCGGATTCATAAAACCATTATTGCATAAGAAACCTGCGATGACTGCTATAATAGGACCTTCTACTATCGCCAAAGGAAATAAGATTAGATATTTATAATGAGATAGTAAATAGATGATATACTGCAACTATAAATTTTTATGATGATGATTGCCTGGTTATTATTAACTGTTTTTCTGTTTCAAAATATTTCTCCTAAATTTCCAAAAAACCCACGCGATCCTCCTTTTCCCACTCCATAATCCACACAAACATTGGTATTTGAAAACTTATTAAATTTTATGCGCAGTCCAATTCCGGCAGCAGGGGAAATAACTTCCAGTTTATTACTGTTCAGTTCAGATGAGGATTGTGCGTTTGTAAAAATTACACCCCCGAGTAACCCATCCTTCGTAATTCCAAATCTGAGCTCAGCTTTCAAGTAAACCATTTTTTTGCCGATAAACCTGCCAAGCTCATATCCTCTTCCTGTATTGCTGTAAGTAACACTTCCTGTTCCCGGCAGATCAACTGATTTTATTTAATTTTATTAAAAATTTTAGAATTCTACAGGTTTAAATTGAACTATCTTTTTAGATCCTAAAGTTGTCAAAAAGAAGGTGTTCAATGATAAAAATGATACGTAGTTATCCTTGTACATTAATTCTACAATTCAAAAATTGAACGCAAATCTAAAAATGGTTTCTAAAGAATTTCTGAATTTGAAAAAATGAAAAATATTAAATGGTTACTAACACCTTAAATGCTTTAAAACTTATAGACAAGACCAGGTATTATTTGTTTATTAAAATAATGAAGATTAAAAGAAACAGGTTGGTGAACAGGTTTTCCGGTTTGCTTAATTTTAGAATAACGGTGAAAATTATTTACCACCTGTCTGCCGCTAATATAACCTATCGCAGCACCTGCTAAAATATCTATTGGCCAGTGTTTGTTTTCTGTTAGCCTGCTGAGTCCGATTAATGTAGCGGCTGTGTAAGATATGATAGGAATTATCGGTTTATCACGGTATTCCATTGCATACACAGTAGCAGCCGCAAAGGCGGCAGTAGTATGACCAGACGGAAATGACGAGAAATCTTCACGACTTAACTTCTTTCCATCGGGACCTTTTTTAAAGGCGTAAAAAAGTCCATGGAAAATTGGTCCTTTCTTATTTGTAAGCGGATCAGTATAATATGGTCTTTGCTCACCTGCTAAATATTTAGCAATAAAAGATATCCCTACTGCTGTAATATATGCCTGGGTAGCAAGAGCGGTAGTTGTCTTTTCTTTTTGTGTCTTAAAGATGAGACCATAAGTATAAAAACCGGCAATAGTATATAGTTCGTAGGCTCCTCCAAATTTGGTAACGTATTTACTGACAGAAGCAAGTGCAGGGTTATTGTTATGAAGGTTAGTGGCAAAAAGATTGACGGGTTTGTCAGTCAAAGCAACAGCCCCGGTTAGAAGGGCGAAACCACCAACTTTAAGCCAGTCTTTTCCTTTCGTATGAAAAGGCAGAGTTGCCTGTTGTTTTATATCATCTCCTAATAATGTAAAATAAGTTCTAAAATCAAGCTTAGCACCTTCATATACAACTGAACTTATATTATTTTTCTTACCGTTCTTTATAGTGTCCTGTTGTATACTTAAGCTATCCAGCTTTTTAATTAAACTATCTGGCTTCTGGCTATATACAGTTAGAGATATAAATGTTAAACAAACAGCCAAAATTCGTTTCATTTTCATAATAATCTTTTTATTTATATGGTTTGTACAGGTTCTATTGTCTCTATTTCAAGTATAAATTATTATCCCTTCCATTCGTTTATACCTCAAAGGGGACGAAATGAAGATTAGAAACCTTAATAGTATATAAAAGTTATACGCTTTCCCTGTCGTGCATCAAATTCGCTTTCACAGTTAAAGACAATGCTATACCGAAGATTATGCAAATCTGAGAATGGGTTCTAAAGAATTTCTGAATTTGAAGCTTTACTTCCACTGGATTATAAAGGAGTGAAGATTATTTTCAAACTTATATTTTACCTGGAATACAGATACGTTGCATATTTGGCGAATAATAGAAAGACCTAAACCGTTTTCCTCAATATTTTTTGATGGCTTATAAAACCTGGTAAATACTTTTTGATAATCTAAAGGTTGGGACGAACCAGAATTGGAAATTAACAGGTATTGATTATTGAGATCAACAGAAATTATACCTCCCTTGATATTGTGCCTGGTAGCATTGCTGAATAAATTATTAAGTAAAATATCGGTAAGATCAGGATTCATTCTAATTGAAACAGCGTTTAATGAGATAAAAACCTGCATTTGTTTTCCATCCCACAATTCTTTAAAGTAATCTATTTTTTCCTGGACTTTCTCTGTCATATCTATCAACTCTGTTTCGATAAATTGCTCGTTTCCTATTTTAGTTAATAACAATAATGATTGGTTAAGACGGGAAAGTTTTTTTAAGGCTGTATACGCATCATTTATTGCATCACCTTGTGTCTTTGAAATATTTTCACCTTGACTGATTATATCTAACTTAGAATTAAAGACTGCCAAAGGTGTTTGCAATTCATGTGAAGCATTTTCAGTAAATTCTTTCAGTACTAAAAAATCTTGCTGAACTTTATTTGTAGCCTGCCTTAAGATATTGTTCATGAATCTAAACTCATTAACCGTTGTATCATTAAGCATTAAATCATGTTTATTACTTACCTGAAAATCTTTTACGGCTAACAATGTATTATAAAAAGGCTGCCATAAATTTTTTAAAATAATCCTATTTATAAAGAGCGATACGATAAGCACTAAAAGAATTGTCATTATAGTTATACCAACAATAGATTTTATTAATTGATTCGTTTTTTCTAATGACTTTGATATTGTAATCTCATAAGCCTTTCTATTTAAAATAATACCAAACCTATATTGGCGAAAAGATTCCTCTCTATTTTCAGATGAATCAAATAAAGACAAAATTTGATGTGAACTTCTTTTTAACGGATCCCTTACTTCATTGATTGTTACCTCCTGCTCAGCCTCCGAAGTAATATCCGGCATTTGATTATGTCTAATCAAATAACTATTAAATTCTTTTTGTGCAATTTTTAATTCAACATCAATCTGCTCAATAAGGATCCAGCGTAATAGAAAATAAAAGATCGTGTTGGCTATTAAAAATATAAGAATAGTGGAAAGCAGGCTAATAATATTATATTTTGCAAAAAGTTTCAATTTGATTTTTATTTAATACCCTACGAATTTGTATCCTATACCGTGGACTGTTTTAATGTAATCAATGCCGCCACCCTCTATAATTTTTTTGCGTAAGTTTTTTAAATGCGTATAAATAGAATCAAAATTCCCGGAAATATCTACATTATCTCCCCATAAATGTTCTACAATGGCAATTTTTGATATTACTCTATTTTTATTGCTAATAAAATAAATCAATAATTCATATTCTTTTCGCGTAAGCTCAATATCAGTTTCGTTAACCTTTACACTTTTTTCTTGCAAATCAACAACGAGATTATCAATCACTATTTTATTGTTTCCTTGAAAATGCTTACGCCTTATGATGGCTGAAATTCTGGCACATAACTCAGGTAAATCAAAAGGTTTAGTTAGATAATCATCTGCACCCGCGTTGAGACCAAAAATTTTATCACCCAAAGAATTATTAGCTGAAATAATCAATACTCCATCCATCTTATTGTCGGCTTTTAGGTCTTTTAAGATAGACAAGCCATTTCCATCTGGCAAATTAATATCTAAAACAATACAGGAATAATCATTAAATGAAATTTTTTCGAGAGCGGAGCTAAAACTATAAGCATACTCACAAGTATATAACTCATTTGCTAAGTATGTCCCAATGCTATGAGAAAGAGACTTCTCATCCTCAATAATTAAGATTTTCATTGTGAACGAAGAATAGTTTTCATTATCAATTTAGAAAATAGTTTACAAACCTGTGATTAAGTTCTGAAGTTAAACTGAAGATTTAGGTACATTATCAAATTTTTTTATTTCATATGTGAATAGAGAGTACACACCTGCTCGCCGCTCGAAGAAAAAAGAAAAGAAACCCATATATTCTCCTCACCGTGTTACATTATGAACAACTCCTTTTGCATACCGCTTTGCCTGTTCCAAAACGTTTTGTGCGCCTACTCCACATTTCTTAGCCTTAATAACTTCTAACAATTTCCATTAATAAAAAGAGCTTAATCTGCGGGACCATTTGTGATAGGATATTCTTCAACAGCATGATTTGAAAGGACGGAGGTATTTAGTCCTGCATGCTATGGCATGATTATTCATCCTAATTTTTAATTTTAATGTCAATCTTTGTTTGCGGGTTTGGGCTTCAGACAGCATTTTTGAAGATTCGAGATTTTAGGTCAGTAATAGTTAATGGTTAAACTTAGGAGTTTAAAATCTAAAATCGTTTTGTTGAATTAACAATAATTTTTTTGAGTAATTTTTTTAGTTCTTCATGCTCTTAAAAAAATACCTTTCTTTTTATTTTAAACTATTTTAGATTCTCACAATAAACATTATCCATTTTTATCCTTTATTACATCCCTATGAACTCCAAATGCTTGCTTTCCCTTGATTTTGTTCTCAATTGCTTTTACTTCAAAGGCTTGCTATTTCTGAATCTCTTTTCAAACGCTGTCTAAATGCATCTTATAGTCTTCTTTTTGTTGACTGTATAAATACTGCCAGGCTTGCTTGTAATGCATGTATTCACGTTCCCGGATAAACCTGTTGATAACAACTAAACTGTAAATCAACACAATCAAAATAATAAGGGCTTTAAAAATAAACTTGTATAGTTCAACAGACCAGTTTGAAAATAACGGAAACCTTTTATCCTGTACCACTGTTTTTGGCTGTTTTTCCACCATATTCCTGCCTTTTCAAAGTCAGGGATAGTAAGGCTTATAGGTAATGCGTAATATCGCTTTTTTCTTTCAAATGTTACTCTTACAGAAATAGCACACAAACCATTTGCCTTAGGATGGTACTTGTCAATAAAAATAGCTGTAGTGCCTTTAAATTTGGCATAAATTAAATGTGTAAGAATATGAAAATTTCGACACAACTCCGATACAAATATAATTAAAATACAAATAATAACTATAACAAAACAAGTATATCATTTAAATATAGATCAATATCAGTAAGTGTTTCAAAGCTTTTTAGTAATAGATGATATGGTTATAATAATGGCTAAAAATATAACTTACAAGCAGAGGGTCCGCGGTTCGAACCCGTGTGCTCCCACTAATATCTGTGGCTTCAGGCGTTTTTTGCCTGAAGCCATTTTTTATTGCACATGATTCGCCCCAAAATTTGAAGCTTAGCACGTTTTCTTCCGCCCCGCCTTCAAGCAACATTACCTGGAACAACTACTGCTGCCTTGCTTGTTGTCTTTGGCATCATAACAGGTGATTTAGAATTTGTCAGGGAATGAAGATAAATTTTAGTGCTTCTGTTAAAAAATTCCAAGGAACTTTTTTCTGCAGTAAATGTTATTAAGATCTTTTTCAAATAAAGTATATGGATCATTATAAAACTTTATAAAATCAGGTACGCTTATCTGGCCGGGAAAAGGAGCATAAAAATGTGTCGGGCTTTTTATATCATTTCGCCAAACCAGTACATATGCCAATTGTAAATCATGATCTTTCATCACTTTCAATAAAGTATTTGTCCACCACGCAGGGTTAGGAATAGACTCAAGCCCTGTTTCAGTAAAAGCAGCCAGCTTTCCCGCTCTGATGGCATAATCAGATACGATTTTCAATTTCTTAGTTGCTGTTTCAAGGTCATAGCCATCACGTCCCATATCTCCATAATTATCAACGCCCATCATGTCAACATATTCGTTGCCCGGGTACCTGTCAAGGTATTCTTCTTCAGTAATAAATTTGTTGTCAGGCGAAAAAGCGTAGATGAAATTATGAACGTGCATGCTGTCTCGTAAATAGGTAACTGTAAAGCGCCAAAGTGTAACAAACTCTTCTTTCGTGCAATGTGGTTTGCCCCACCAGAACCAGCCTCCGTCAAACTCGTGATAAGGTCTGAAAATCATTGGAACTAATTTTCCGTCAGCGCCTCTCACACTGTTGGCAAATTCGCCAATCCCTTTAAGAATTTTTTTGTATTTTTCATGCGCTTCACCACCTGGTATGATGTATTTAACTGCAGGCAGTGAAAGAGAGTCCACCCAGTAGAAGCCTCCTTTTGATACGGGGTTAGGAAAATGCCACGCAACTGTTGTAACTCCGCCCCTGTTATAAGTATCAATTACATTCTTTCTTACCTCGTCTTTTACTTTCGTCACCGCTTCCGGTAAGGGAGCCGTAAAGCCGCTAAAATCTACTCCGATAACTGCCGGATGAGATCCTGTAACTGATTTTACATCAGAACGGTCTTCATCTCCTGCCCACCCGTGTCCATATTGGGTTGCATGCTGATGGCCAAAAAGCGTATGGTCCTTTGATAATTTTTTAAGGTTGTAATATAATGCTTTGGTCTCTTTTGTCGCATCCGCGTCAATTGGTCTGTTTCTTTGCGCATTTACAACCTCCGAAAATGTTACGGCAAAAATCAATATCAATACAATATTCTTTTTCATTTAGGTTAAAAGCTTTTGTCAACTATAAACTTTACGATATGAGGGATATAGTCATTAACACAAAGATTTATTTATTTTTGTAAGTTCTCTCGAAAATTTCTCCTTTTTTTATCAATGTTGCAGTAATGTTGTAGCTTCTTAATACTAATGGTATACCATGTAAAGCTATCTTCATTTTTCATTTTAAGAAAAAGCCCCCATGAAAAAAATTCTGCTTGAAAAAATTTCTCTTTGCTTACTGCTCTTTGCTTTAACTGCTGCAAATGCACAAACTGCTGCCAAACTAAGTCTCGTAACGGTAAAGGGAAATAAGTTTATGACTGCAGATGGCAAAGTCATAGTTTTCAGAGGACTTGATGCAAGCGACCCCGATAAGCTTGAAAAAGACGGTCATTGGAATAAAGAATATTTTGAGCAGGCGAAAAGCTGGGGTGCAAATATTGTTCGCTTTCCTGTACATCCTGTGCCCTGGCGCAATCGGGGAAAAGAGGAATATATAAAATTGCTCGACCAGGGAGTACAATGGGCCGGGGAAATTGGCTTATATGTAATAATTGATTGGCATAGCATCGGCAACCTTCGCAGTGAAATGTATCAAAACCCAATGTATGAAACTACAAAAAAAGAAACATTTGAATTTTGGCGCATAATGTCTCAACATTTTAAGGACAATACAACAGCAGCATGTTTTGAGCTTTTTAATGAACCTACCGTGCAAAGCGGTCAATTAGGAGTCTGCAGTTGGCAGGAGTGGAAGCAAATGAATGAAGAGATGATTACTATAATAAGAGCCAACGGGTCAAAAGCTATTCCTTTGGTGGCTGGCTTTAATTGGGCGTATGATCTGACACCGGTTGCTAAAGAACCTGTTAATGCAGAAGGGATTGCCTACGTCAGTCACCCCTACCCAATGAAGCGGGAAAAACCCTGGGAAGCCAAATGGGCGGCAGACTGGGGATTTGCAGCAGCGAAATATCCGGTTATTTTAACAGAAATAGGGTTTTGCGGAGCTGATGACAAAGGCGCTCATGTACCTGTTATCAGTGATGAGTCTTATGGAGATGCAATAACAAAATACTGCAGTCAAACCGGTATATCTTACACTGTCTGGTGCTTTGATCCTCAATGGGCGCCCATGCTGATAAGTGACTGGAACTATACACCTACAAGGCAGGGACGTTACTTTAAAAAAGCTTTGCAAAAAGGAGGAAAGTAACTGGCAGACTGCTATATCCATTACCTGAAAATGCATAAAAAAAATTACTTCTGTTCGGCGTGAATTTATTGGTGATAAAGTGATGATGTGACATTATTAATTTTAATTTTTCAATTCTTAATATAAACACTGATATATGGCAGGAAAGACCTAATTATCCCTTAAAGAAAAACATTCTTATACCAATGATAACAATTACTGCAGCAAATATTCTTCGCAGTGTCTGCTCAGGTAAGGATACTGCAATTTTTGCTCCCAAAAATCCCCCGGCAATAAAACCTAAAGCAATCAATATTGCCGCAGGCATGTTTACAAATCCTTTTTTATAATAATCAATAGCAGCCAATAATCCGATTGGCGGTACAAGCAAAGCTAAGGTTGTGCCCTGTGCTATTTGTTGTGAAAATCCAAATAAGAGAATTAAAGCAGGAACGATAATAACACCGCCGCCAATACCAATAAGGCCGCTAAATGAACCTGCTGCCAGTCCTAATATAAATAATCCGAAAATGGTTAATACAGTCATTTTTTTCATGTTTAAATCAATGTTTATCTTTTTAATCAAAACATAACAAGGGAACTATTACACTCAATCATTGTCATGGTTACTATCTTTTCTGCCACTATTATTCTGTTATAAAGCCATATTTTTGATAAACTGCTTTACCTGCTGCGCTCCAAAAAGATTTTTTGTTGAATTTTTAAATAACAAAAATAAACGCACCTTGCTGATTTTAGTGGCACAACTTGTATTTATTGAAATTGTTTAACAGCCTCTCCCAAATCAAATACCTGCACCTTTTGACCTAATATTGACTGAAGAATAGAACTGCCTGCAGCGCTCCGGTAGCCACTTGCGCAATGTACTGCAACAGGTTTATCAGCAGGTATTTCATTTACTCTGTCCCGGATTTCTGCAAGAGGAATATTAATGCTGCTATCAAACATTTTTTCCTCCTTTACCTCGTTGGTATTCCTGACATCAATAATAGTATATTGCCGATAAAAACACAGCAGAACACTATTTTACAGAGCATTGGGCTAAACACATTAAAAGCCTTCCAAAATTTGGCTTTCAATTTAAAGGAGTTTGGATTGGTAATACACCCGAATCAGAAAATCAGGTGATTGCACTTACATTTTTTCCAGACAATGCTGATATTAAGGAGATGACAGAACGCTGTATGAAAAGCCCAGACTTTATTGAAGAAATGGCAGGCTTTGACAGAAGCAAAATAACTAACGCAGAAACTAAAATAATGAAGTCTGCTGAACTGACTTAAAACTTTCCTGCATTATTCTTCGTTCAAATTGAATCGGACTTCAATCAGTTCTGCTTGATATTTATTATGCCCCAAGACAAAAAAAGATTTAAATTTTCATGCGTCCGCACTGGTAAACAGGTATTTAAAACACAAAAAACCTCGTAATGCAGATAAGCTTGAAGATTATTTATCCACTTTTCTTTTTCCAAAAAATTCTTCTGCCTGCATTAACTTTAAACAGGCAGCATCGGTTGCAGGGGTAAGCCCAAAAGCAACTCCGGCAGAAATATCAATTTTTTCAGGAATCTATACCTTCAATTAATTCTCCTATCTCTGCAGACAGGACTGTTATCCCTTTTCCAACTTCATACCAAGACCAGGTATCTTCATTATCCAATCCCTCTGCTATAGTTACAGGTGTTTTAAAATGGACAACAAAAAATATATTACCGCCATTAATGTTGGAAGACACCCTGACTTGCTGCCCTTTATATTGTATATGAAAATCTGTTTCCTCCATGCCATAAAATTAATAAACTAAATCATCAAAGTTCTAAAGAATACATTGCAGGTATAGAAACTCCTGCAGTTAAAGAGGCTGAAAGTTTACATAAAGATTTTGGCTTAACTGGTTTTTGTTTACAAAAGAATTTGGATAAAACAGCCAGTACTCTTAGTGGCGGTGAGGACATTCTTTTAATACTTTGTTGCCCGGGAGGCCTCGACATTATTATTTTAGTTAATCAATTTCAACTTTTAAATAGCAAAGAATATTTAAAATACTTCTTTTATGCGCACAACAATTCAGATAAAGTAATAGAAAGCCGATAATTATTAATATCATTTTTTCCAAAAAATATGGGAACAGGCTTTATTTTTACAGTAACCTTTGATTAAAAAAAAATCTTTCATGGAAGTTGATAAAATTATAGAATTAATTATCCGCGGAAGAAGATATTTTATTCTCCGGTTATTTTACAAACCTGAATGGAAAGAAATACTTCATGAAGGGCAGGCAAAATCATTACAACGGTTCGTTTACTGCAATGACACTGCGGAGTTAAGGGCAGTTTTCGAATCGGAGATAACCGCATACTTGTCAATAACGAATTGAGAAATACGGAAGCTATCCTGACTTATTTGACACAGTAAAAATTGAGAATAATTTCCCGACAAAAAGACATGAGCCGGGAAGAACATAACCACAAACAGGAAAAAGAGCCAGAAAGCAATTGTTCTGTATGAGCATCTTAACAGGTAACACTAAAGGTTCAGTATATGAAAGAAATAAATGACATTATAAAAGCGTACGAAGAAGCGCACCTTCAAAACAAGCAAACTGTGTTGGCAACAGTAGTGCATGTGGAGGGCTCTTCCTATAGAAAAGCCGGCGCCCGCATGCTGGTAACCGAAGACGGCATGCTGACGGGAGCCATCAGCGGTGGCTGCCTGGAAGGTGATGCTTTGCGAAAAGCTTTACTGGCAATAGCGAAGCAAAAAAATATGCTGGTTGTATACGATACCAGTGATGAAGATGATGCTAGGTTCGGAATGGGCCTGGGTTGCAATGGAATTATTCACGTATTGTTGGAACCCGTTAATCCTGTCAATACAAATAACCCAATTCATCTTTTAAAAAGCATTTCCGCCAAAAGACAAAAAGCAGCAGCGATTACGCTGTTTTCAATGCAAAACAAAAAAGAAGAACAGCCGGGCACATGCCTTGTGCTGACAGAGGATGGAAGTATTTTAGGCGGTGCACCTTTTCTGAAGGATGTTCTGCTGGCAGAAGCAAAACATGCTCTGGACAAACAACAATCTTTTTTTAAGAATTACATGTTTGAAAACAGAAATTTGACAGCATTTGCAGAAATGTTCAAACCAACAGTTTCCCTGGTAATAACCGGGGCAGGCAATGACGTAGTGCCACTGGTTAAAATGAGTGAAATAGCAGGCTGGAAAACCACGGTGATAGACGGCAGGCCCGCCTATGCAAAAAAAGAACGCTTTGTTGCCTCTTGCCAGGTTCTTCTGTCCAGGCCGGAAGACGTGCTTGGACAGGTAAGCATTGATGAGCAAACTGTGTTTGTATTGATGACTCATAATTATAATTACGACATTGCAATGCTTCGGGCATTGCTAAAAACAGAAGTAACCTATATTGGTATGTTAGGTTCACGCAATAAGATAAATCGTATGTTAAACGAGCTGCGGTATGAAGGAACTAACCTGTCGCAGCAGCAGCTTTCTGTTATTCACAGCCCTATCGGATTAGATATTGGTGCAGAAACATCTGAAGAAATTGCATTGTCTGTTATGGCAGAAATAAAAGCCGTACTGGCAAAAAAAGGGGGTGCTTTTTTAAAAAATAATGCAGAAGGAATGTACTCACATGCTGAAACAAAAATTGAGAAAGTGAAATTCGTTTCTGAACAATAAAAACCGTTTTTCCGAAAGTATCCGGAACAAAAGTATGATAACAATGGGAGAATAATATGGCAAAGACAATCAACCGGATGCTTCAAAATAAGGCTGCCTTTAAAATAAACGGCAGTTTATGGATTGAATGTGATAATACCAGGTTTTTTGGTCCGGGGCCTGTAGAATTATTAGAACGCATCCGTGATACCGGCTCTATTAACCAGGCTGCAAAGCAAATGAAAATGTCTTACAAAAAAGCCTGGGAAATAATCCATATAATGAATGAGCAGGTAGTTCACCCGGTTGTGATAATGAAGAGTGGCGGCGAAAAAGGGGGCGGATCCATCGTTACGGATGAAGCAATTGAATTAATAAAACTTTATACCGGTTTGCGTAAGAGATTTAAGATGTTTTTAGAAAAGGAGACTAAAAGACTGAATAATATTAACAGGGATAATAAGTAAAGTGAAATTTTTTTTGAAAAGGTTATGTATTTAAAGATATAACGGTTAAAATTATGGTAGTTTAGCTTTTAACACCAAAACTTTCTGTTTCGACTGGTACTCTTCTTTACATTTAAATTGGTGGCGGGAATGATGGATATGAAAAATACCAAGATTCAGCGTTTTGCAGATAAGAAGTTTTATATTTTATTACATCTATAGAGATCAATATACGGTTCATAAAATACGCTGCTTTATTAAATAATAAACATATTATGATTTATGAAAAAAAATTACTCTTAATTATTGCCTTATTAATAAGCAGGTTAATAAGTTTTGCGCAGAACAAAGAAAAAGCAGCAACTGATCAGGACAGTATAATCTTAAAAAAAATTTTACTTGAAGAAGTGGTTGTCAGCGGATCACGTATCAGTGAAAGTATTTTAAAGTCACCGGTAAGCATTGAAAAAATAAGCCGCTCTGCATTTAAATCATCTGCTGCCCCATCTTTTTTTGATGCTTTAGAGAATGTAAAAGGTGTGCAATTAATAACACCAAGCCTTGGTTTTCGGATTATCAACACCCGTGGTTTTGCTAATACTACCAATGTGCGCTTTACCCAGTTGGTAGATGGAACTGATAACCAGGCTCCGCATATAGGTGCGCCTATAGGTAATGCATTTGGCCCGGGCGACCTCGATATCGAGAGTGTGGAAATTATACCAGGTACTGCATCTGCCCTGTATGGTATGAACGCTATAAACGGCTTAGCTAATTTTATTACAAAAGATCCTTTTAAAAGTACCGGAATTAGTTTACAGCAAAAGACAGGCATTAACCACGTCGAAGATGCAGAAACCCAACCTAAGCTATTTTCAGAAACCAGTTTCAGAATTGCAGAGATCATTTCTCCAAAATTCGCTTTTAAACTAAATAGCACCTTTACTGCCGGATACGATTGGATTGCTGATAACCGTGCTGATCAAAATGCTGCTGCCAATGCCAGAATTGGCATCGCCGGTGGCCCGGATAATCCGGCTTATGACCCGATAAACGGCTATGGCAATGAGTCATCGGACAGGAGAACAATAACACTTGGCGGCAAGCAATATTCGGTAGCGCGGACAGGGTATGCAGAAAGGGAGCTTACGGGTTATGGTTTACACAATGTAAAGTCTGATGCCGCATTAGCTTATAAAATTACGGCCAATACGCAGCTTACCTACACTTTCCGCTTTGCCGGTCTGGATAATATTTACCAGCGGGCAAATCGTTTCCGGTTAAAAGGCTATACGATGCAGCAACACGCCATAGAACTAAAAAACAATATTTACCAGTTGCGTGGTTACTGGACTATTGAGAATACCGGCAAATCGTACAACCTTCGTTCAGCTGGAGAAAACGAGGACAGATATTTTAAAAGTGACAACAACTGGTACGCTGACTTTACTGCAAGATTTAATGCTGCTGCGGCTGCAGGAGCAGATGTAAAAGAGGCGCTATCGCAGGCGCGGCAAACAGCAGACGCCGGAAGGTATCAGCCTGGCACTGCCGCTTTTCAAAACACGCTCGAAAAATTATCAGATATTAATAACTGGGATATTGGTTCTGCACTGCGTGTAAAAGATGACCTGGTACATATCGAAGGGCAGGTAAATATATCGCAGGGTATTTCAACGGATTTTAAAAAAGAAACAGGCTTAGACCTGCTTGCAGGGTTTGATCACCGTACCTATATTATTCACCCCGACGGCAACTACTTTATTAATTATAAACAGGGGCATGAGTTTGCTGATATGTATTACAGTAAAACAGGTGGGTTTGTACAGGCTGCAAAAGAACTTTTTGGTAATAAGCTAAAGGTTTCAGCAACGTTGAGGGCCGACCATAACGAGTATTTTCATTTGAAGCTTAACCCACGCTTCACCCTGGTATATTCACCAACAGTTGCGCATAATATCAGGGTTTCTTTCCAAAGCGGGTACAGGTTCCCGAGTATTTTTGAGGCATTCTCTAATGTAAACAGCGGCGGTGTTAAACGGATCGGTGGCCTGCGCGTTGTATCCAACGGCATATTTGAAAATTCGTATCTGCGTACCTCTATAGATGCCTTTCAGACAGCAGTTAAAAATGATTTTAACCAGGGCATCGCTGCTAATACAGCTATTGAAAAGGAGTCGGGATTATTGAAAAAGAACCCATATACCTATTTGCAGCCGGAACACATTAATTCCGTTGAAGCGGGTTACAGAGCCTTGTTTTTTAATGGAAAGCTGAGTGCAGATGCAGATTTTTACTACAATAAATATAACCAGTTCATAGCCCAGGCAGAGATAAACGTACCCGGCACGCAAACGGCTGATTCCATCCCGTATTACTTAAATGATAAAACCAAACAGGCCCGCTACCGGGTATGGACAAACTCACGAAGTACTGTTTATAATATCGGCGGCAGCTTAGGTTTGTCTTATCGTTTATCAGAGAAGTTACTGCTTACCGGTAATGTCTCATGCGCCAAACTGCAACGTACCGCTAATGAAGATGCCCTGGAAGACGGATTCAATACGCCGCAATGGATTACAAATCTTTCATTTGGCGGCAACAGGGTTGCAGGTAATTTTGGCTTTAATGTTACCGCTAAATGGCAAAGCGGCTATTACTGGCAGTCGTTTTTAACCAATGGTGATGTTTCCGCTTACAGTACCCTTGATGCACAGGTTAATTACGACTTTATTAAGACAAAATTAAACGTTAAGCTGGGAGACACTAATATTACCAATAAGTATTATAATTCATTTTTAGGAGGTCCTGCAATCGGTGGTTTTTATTATACGACATTGACTTATTCTTTAAAATAGTATGATTAAAAGCATAAACTATTGATAAGTTAAATCTTATAAATTAACAAATACTAAGTTTATTTAGAAGAATTCGTCTTTTTTTAATTTTGATAGGAAATTGCCTGGAAATTTTTAATTTTATCATGATGAACTTTTCTCCAGTGGCTTCATCTCGCTATGTTGTGATTTGCTTTAAATTTTTAATGTAGCTTAGCTTTTAAACAACAACACGCTTGCCGGAACATTAGACTTTCAGTTGTGATTTGCTTTCAATTTTTAATGTAGCTTAGCTTTTAAACAACTATAACATACTCCCGCCCTTCCCGCGCGATGTTGTGATTTGCTTTCAATTTTTAATGTAGCTTAGCTTTTAAACAACCATTACACTTTCAAATACTGCATCTGTGCCGTTGTGATTTGCTTTCAATTTTTAATGTAGCTTAGCTTTTAAACAACATTTCTAATTTTTTACTTTTTTCATAATTGTTGTGATTTGCTTTCAATTTTTAATGTAGCTTAGCTTTTAAACAACAGTAAAAATAATTACAAAAGACAAAGTATAGTTGTGATTTGCTTTCAATTTTTAATGTAGCTTAGCTTTTAAACAACAAATGGTAAAAAAGCACCGAACCCGCAACTGTTGTGATTTGCTTTCAATTTTTAATGTAGCTTAGCTTTTAAACAACTACATGCGCCGTTCCACAGCAGCATACTACGTTGTGATTTGCTTTCAATTTTTAATGTAGCTTAGCTTTTAAACAACCTTTTGGAATGGTGGAACACTTTCGTCCGCGTTGTGATTTGCTTTCAATTTTTAATGTAGCTTAGCTTTTAAACAACACATTAAATACAACGCACTTTAGACAGTTGGTTGTGATTTGCTTTCAATTTTTAATGTAGCTTAGCTTTTAAACAACGTTATCGGCTTGGGCGTGATGCCCTTCATCGTTGTGATTTGCTTTCAATTTTTAATGTAGCTTAGCTTTTAAACAACACAAGATAAAAGCACACACATGAGCAGGTTGTGATTTGCTTTCAATTTTTAATGTAGCTTAGCTTTTAAACAACATTAATTTTCAATACCAAAGCGTAAAAATTGTTGTGATTTGCTTTCAATTTTTAATGTAGCTTAGCTTTTAAACAACCAGAATAAAATTGCTTACCCTCATTGCCTTGTTGTGATTTGCTTTCAATTTTTAATGTAGCTTAGCTTTTAAACAACCCTGGGTTAAAGACAACCCTTTTGACTTATGTTGTGATTTGCTTTCAATTTTTAATGTAGCTTAGCTTTTAAACAACAACAAAAACTTAGTGGCCGGCGATGTAGTGGTTGTGATTTGCTTTCAATTTTTAATGTAGCTTAGCTTTTAAACAACTATAATGATGAAGACGGCAAGCCTTATGAGGTTGTGATTTGCTTTCAATTTTTAATGTAGCTTAGCTTTTAAACAACTCAACCTGCAAAATGGTGTTTGCCCGGAGGGTTGTGATTTGCTTTCAATTTTTAATGTAGCTTAGCTTTTAAACAACTCGTAAGCAATATCTAATCTTGTAATTCCCAGTTGTGATTTGCTTTCAATTTTTAATGTAGCTTAGCTTTTAAACAACAGTTTTAGGATTCCAAAAGGGTCTTCTACAGTTGTGATTTGCTTTCAATTTTTAATGTAGCTTAGCTTTTAAACAACAGCGGGTGGATATGGCAAAACTTATCAATTGTTGTGATTTGCTTTCAATTTTTAATGTAGCTTAGCTTTTAAACAACTAATCAAATGTACTTGTGCTGGTATTGTAGTTGTGATTTGCTTTCAATTTTTAATGTAGCTTAGCTTTTAAACAACATTAATTTTCAATACCAAAGCGTAAAAATTGTTGTGATTTGCTTTCAATTTTTAATGTAGCTTAGCTTTTAAACAACCAGAATAAAATTGCTTACCCTCATTGCCTTGTTGTGATTTGCTTTCAATTTTTAATGTAGCTTAGCTTTTAAACAACGCCCGTATAGCTGATGTTCGCAGTAAGACTGTTGTGATTTGCTTTCAATTTTTAATGTAGCTTAGCTTTTAAACAACAAACTTTCTGATGGCAGTCTTGAGCTACCTGTTGTGATTTGCTTTCAATTTTTAATGTAGCTTAGCTTTTAAACAACCTTTATAATCAAGCCCCAGAAATCCTGCATAGTTGTGATTTGCTTTCAATTTTTAATGTAGCTTAGCTTTTAAACAACAGCGGCTCGCATGTTACCATTACCAGTGCTGTTGTGATTTGCTTTCAATTTTTAATGTAGCTTAGCTTTTAAACAACGCATAAACAATCAGTCCGTAGTATGAGCATGTTGTGATTTGCTTTCAATTTTTAATGTAGCTTAGCTTTTAAACAACGCCAGTCCACGGGCCCAGGCGCGGCGCTGGTGTTGTGATTTGCTTTCAATTTTTAATGTAGCTTAGCTTTTAAACAACATTTTGTAATTAGTTCACGCGCATCTATTGGTTGTGATTTGCTTTCAATTTTTAATGTAGCTTAGCTTTTAAACAACAACTCTACACGCCAGCCGTGCTCGTTGCTGTTGTGATTTGCTTTCAATTTTTAATGTAGCTTAGCTTTTAAACAACATCAAGATTAGCGGCTCGTACTGCCATGTTGTGATTTGCTTTCAATTTTTAATGTAGCTTAGCTTTTAAACAACAATCAATACTCTAACCCGGCCACGACTGGTTGTGATTTGCTTTCAATTTTTAATGTAGCTTAGCTTTTAAACAACTTTCGGCTGTCCCTTAAAAATGGGTATATAGTTGTGATTTGCTTTCAATTTTTAATGTAGCTTAGCTTTTAAACAACAAATCAATACTCTAACCCAGCTACGACGGGTTGTGATTTGCTTTCAATTTTTAATGTAGCTTAGCTTTTAAACAACAAAAATGCCTGCATACACTAACACAGATTAGTTGTGATTTGCTTTCAATTTTTAATGTAGCTTAGCTTTTAAACAACAAAAAAGAATTGGATACTTACAAAAAACTGTTGTGATTTGCTTTCAATTTTTAATGTAGCTTAGCTTTTAAACAACGAAATAAGAATTGGAAACTTTATAAAAAATGTTGTGATTTGCTTTCAATTTTTAATGTAGCTTAGCTTTTAAACAACGTGTGTAGCCGCCGGAAAGCGTATCAATTTGTTGTGATTTGCTTTCAATTTTTAATGTAGCTTAGCTTTTAAACAACTTGCTATTTCCCGCGCTGTTGTTATAATTAGTTGTGATTTGCTTTCAATTTTTAATGTAGCTTAGCTTTTAAACAACCCTACAGATTATTTATTCATAGGTTCTGATGTTGTGATTTGCTTTCAATTTTTAATGTAGCTTAGCTTTTAAACAACTGGCATAAAAAAACCTGTTTCGTTATTACGGTTGTGATTTGCTTTCAATTTTTAATGTAGCTTAGCTTTTAAACAACTTTTTAAATGTTTCGTCGCTTTCACTTCCTGTTGTGATTTGCTTTCAATTTTTAATGTAGCTTAGCTTTTAAACAACAACGAATACAATTAACAAATCTAAGCAGAGTTGTGATTTGCTTTCAATTTTTAATGTAGCTTAGCTTTTAAACAACTCAAATAACGTTTTAAATAGGCCTGATATGGTTGTGATTTGCTTTCAATTTTTAATGTAGCTTAGCTTTTAAACAACACGTCTGCAATTACTGCAAAGAATGCTGTGGTTGTGATTTGCTTTCAATTTTTAATGTAGCTTAGCTTTTAAACAACAGCAAAGCGGATAGACTTGTAGAATGCATTGTTGTGATTTGCTTTCAATTTTTAATGTAGCTTAGCTTTTAAACAACACGAATCGCTAAAATCCTTTACAGTATTGCTTTTTAGCTAAGTTTTACAAATAAAAAAACGGGTAGTCGGCCCGTTTTTTTATTTGTATTTTCAAAAAAGCTCTAATTGCTGTACTGTTTCCGGAGCTGCTGCCGGTTCATGTCCCCTGAAGATTTCCATCATACCAAACTGTTTATCGGTAATAGTCATTATTCCTACATGACCTTTCGCAGGTAAAATTGATTTTACCCGTCTGGTGTGTACATCCGCATTTTCCTTACTGCTGCAATGTCGTATATACATGCTGAACTGAAACATCTGGAAACCGTCTGCCAATATATCCTTTCTAAACTTTGCATAGCTCTTCCTGTCCTTTTTAGTTTCTGTAGGAAGGTCAAACATGACTAATACCCACATAATACGGTATGCATTAAGACGGTCAAACACATTTCAGCCATTTTATTTATCAATAAAACGTCGGAAAGAGTATCTTTCTTGCCTTTCCCTCAAAGCATTTTGCAAGTGATGCAGTTGTTCGCTGAACTGCTACCATCAGCGGGCTTTTCTGGTCGTCTATCAATACATCCATGGCAGGAATAGTCAGCAATTCTTTTTTCATTGCAGTGGTCATGTCCAGAAACTTACCATTCATTCTTATAATGTTGCAAACTGTTCTGTCAACATACGGGCGATATGGCTCCATTATATCGTCTGCAAGGCAATAAGCATTATATTGATTACGGTGAAAAATGCCAAGGGTAGGCAAGAGGCCGCTGGCAACAAGGCTCCGTGCAACAATTGCTCTTAAAATGGCATAACCATAATTTAAAAGATTGTTGGGCGGGGGACCATATCTTTCGCGCCGGAATTCAAGAAAGTCAGGAAATATTCTTTTCCAGTAGTAAGCGGCTGCCGCAGCTTCATGATTCTCGCTGTCGCCACTTTTTACGTCTCTTGCGTAAGTGTTTAAAAGTTTGTATTCGGTGCTTTGTGTTTTTAACAATGCTGCCTGGTTCTCAATTTTGGCGATGACTGTTTGCTGCCACAATTGTTTTTTTAATGGTACAGAAGCTTCCACCTGAGCCTTAAATTTTTGGCTTTGCAAAGTGTTGCCATCAAGATTGAGCATGAGTCCGGTAGGGTGGTGGGTAGCATCGCAGGTGATGAGTGCTACGTTGTTTGCCAGCAGCTTCCCTATCAAAGCCTGGGTTATAGTTATTTGCTGGTGGTCTAAAATGAGCAATCCTATATCTTCTATGGGGGTCTGTTTGGTTTCTCCGCTGTCCTGCATTTCTATCACCATTTGTTCATTAATGGTTTTCAGATAAGCGGGGTTACCGAAATATAGGGTGCGTTTAATCATTTGATCACTTGACACTAGAAGACAATAAGCAGGGGATATAAATTATGCTAAAGACATTGCAAGATTTTCTGCTTCAGAAGTTGGTAAAGGTACAGGCAAGCCTTCTGTCTTCATTCCTTCTAAATGAAAACGAATAGCTTCTGCAATATTTTCCATTGTTTCTTCCCGGGTATCGCCCATTCCTACACACCCTGGCAGGTCAGGTACATAAGCTCCATAGCCGCAATCTCCGGCTTTTTCAATTATTACTGCATAGCGAATCATAATAAAATTTTATCTTAAAATTACAATATTATTTTTTATCTATCTGTGCCTGCTTTAAAATACTCTTTTCAAGACCTGGTGCCATATCATTTGACAGGCGATGAACGGGGATGGTAACCAACCTTTTTTTATAGGATGCTTATATTGCTTATGACTGCCTTTTTGCCTTACTTCACACCAATCATCAGCTTCAATGAGTTTTATTATTTCTTTAGTTTTCATTGTACCTTATTAATTGGATGAGTGGCTTTTCTATAAAGCATTTCAAGTGCTTCACCTTTAAATGCCAGCTTTGGGTCATTGTTATATTCAGATAAATGTTGTTTTAAAAGTTGCGTTAGCCAATTTTTTTGAAGTTCTGCATAAGGCATATTCGCTATCTTGTCTTTAGTAAATGATTCATCAATTGTTACTCTTTTGGATGCATACTTTTTGAATTGCAACAAATCAATTTTATCTACTGTATTTCCCTGTTCATCCTTTAATGTATTATTCTGAAGATATTTTAAAATTGCTTTTTCATCTTCATTAAATTTTTTGATTAATGAGTATAGTTGTTTTCTGACAACGGATTTTGCTATCCTCCAATCTTCAGTGTTCCAGTCAGTATTAGTTGGTTTTAAAAAATGTATTTGCGCTTTTATAGCAGCTTTTATATCTACACCTTTTTTATATTCTGCAAGATGAACTTTGCCTAATGGTTGTCCAAATAATGATGGAATTATGCTAACTGAAGAGTTCCTAGCCAGTCAGTTTTAATTTTAATACTATAATCTTGAATTTTTAAAGGTTCTTTATCATTTTTTTCCCCCGTTAAAACACTTACAAAGTGACTGTTTACTTCTGATTTCGCACTTGTTCCAAAGGAGCCAAACTCTTCAAAGTTCAATTCTTTCTTTGGAATTTTTTTTTCTCCGTATTGCTTTTTTAGCTCGGCTTTTTGTTGTTGCGTTAGGTCTTTAGCAATGCTTATTGTATTTGCATAATTGTGAGGAATGAAAAAACAATCTTTTCCAGTGAACTTTACAACTTTGTACACTCTTTTATTAAACTTAATCTTGTTTTCTTTTTTCGAGATCCAATAAATGAAATCTTCTTTTGAGAACTTTAAAACAGGGTCATCTATATTTTCTGGTAAATACACTAGTTCATTTTGTTGTAAAGAGAATAAAACTTTATCTGCCTTATTTATTGTAAGATAATCTTCATAAATTTTCTTCTTAAAATCTTCTGTTTGATTTTTCCACTCTCTTATAGCAATATCTGCAGCATCATACAATGAAACGATATCGAAGACTCTTTCTTTACCTAGTTTACCTTCTTTTTCCATAACCAAAAACAAGTAATTACTTCCGGTTTTTACCCTTAGTTTGTCATTGCTTTCATATAAACGTTGTAGGGAACTTTCTTTTACTTCCTTTGTGTTGTAGTAAATTTTAATTTTATATACAGGTGGCTTTAATGATTTCGGCTTCTTTCTTTGAAACCTGCTTTCATTAAATGCTTTTAATCCTTCTCCTGAAAAAGCTTCTTTCATTGAACCGTACTCACTTCTGTTCCTGTGACTATTAATTTCTTTTTTTAAAACAGGGTCCACAATTTTTTCTATGTCTTTAACGGTTAAGCTTGAAATACTAATTGTTTTTGCATCCTGCCCGTTATGTTTACCATATAATGTTGCTTCATGTAAAGCACTTCTTATTTTGATTTCTTTCTTTTGGGTTTTCTCATTAAATTGAATAGTAACATTATCCTTTGGTTTATGTGAAACAACCATTGCCTCAAGGTGAACTTTAGCTTGGCTTAATAGATCAGGGATAGGTTTTTCAAATTTTTTAAAAGGTTCAATACTCTTTTGAATTTCTTCTCTGCGACTTTCTTCTAAGGCGAAAAAAGCTTCTAAAACTGTTTCATCTTCTTTTACTTCTAATTTTATTTCATATTTATGCTTAACAAGCCAGTCCTGCAACTCTTTATTTAAATTGTTTAATTTATCAATATCTTTTTTTTCAGTTAAGGCAACAACCAAAGCATCAATTGCATGATGACGATGGTCATACCGTTTACTCCAATGCTTGATTTCATAAATGTTCTTTCCCTTTTCTTCATCAAAATACCTGTTTACCCACTGCTTTGAGGAATCCCATAATTCCATTTGCTTAAAGCGGCTTTCTGTAAGTTCCATAAACAATTTTCGTAATCCCCAGTGGCTGCGTAAAAAACTTGTTATTTCTCCAGTTGATGATTTTACATTATTACTTCCGACAATTTTAGCAAGTTCAGTTTTGACAGCCAAAGCAATGTATTGTGTTTCTTTAATTTGTCTTTCAATAAAGTTTGTTGGAATCTTTTCTAAAAGAAGATTTTTTTTCTTTCTTCCAAAATAATTCTCATTAATTAAATCAAGGTATGCTTGTACTGAGCAAATTTGATATTGAGTATTTTGCTGAGAAATATACTCCCATGCTGTTCGATTACTTTTTTCTTTGTTTAAGAAGCCTTCAACTAATACCTTATTTGAAATAGAGTCATCAAATAATCTTGATTTTGGAATGATATGGTCTATTTCATATTTATTGAATGAGCTAACATCTAAAGTATTACCCGAATATGGTGAAATGTATTTTTGCTGTTCATAAAGTTTATATTTTATTACGTTTTCATCCGTAATAGAAATTCTTTCCTCTGCTAATCTTTCTTTAATTTTAGAGTTTTGTTTTTGATTATTTACTTGTCCCTTGTAAATTTTTTCTCTTTCCGCAGCACTATTTTTTAAATCTCTTGCTAATTCTATTCTTATTTCTAATTCTTCAGAATTGAATTTGTATTCTTTCCAAATTGCTTTAATTACTTGTAAAGCTTCGTTTGTAATTTGTTCTACAACAGGATTCCTTAAGTTTCTATTTGGGTTATATTTTATATCGTGATAATTTGTAATTGTTGGTTTCACATTATCAATTGTATGCTTTCCGTACACTAAAGATGCTGCAAATGAATCCATCATTCCCCCAGTTTCTAAAATTTTTGGATTATTGTAAATGTAATCAACCATGTAAGGTTCAATGCCTTCATTTAATTCACCGGTTTCAATCGTATTCCTTATCTTTTCAAAATTTTCTTTTATTCTGTAATTTACATTTCTTGGCATTAATTGCATTAAAGGCAAAATATTATTAATAGCCTTTGCAGAAAGACTTGCATATTTTCTTAGGAAAGAAATATTTTGTGCTAATTTCAACGCCAAGGTAGTGGCAGTATTTTCTTCTGTTATGTTTTTTAAAACATTAATTACAGCAGATACTTTTAAGCTTTTTGCATCGTATTCATTTCCGGTGTTGTTATACAAAGCATCCCAGATGTGTACAATGAACTCATTATCGTTTTTTAACGCTTCAGAAAAAAAAACCTCACCAACTACATCTTTAAAAATCTTTTTAATTGAAAGAGCAGTTTCACAGCCCTTTAATTTAGCTCTTACATTTAATCCACACAAATATTCAGTATTATCGTTTTTTAAACCAATAATTTTTGCAACCTCTGAAAAACCGACTTGCTTTTGATGCTGAAGTTTTAAATAAATCTCTTTTTTATGATCATTGGTTAGATACCTGTCATGGTATTTATAAACTGACTTTTTCTTTTTTTCATTGTAAGTACTCTCTTTGGAGGTAATGTATAATTGATTGATTTGTTTCCAACATCTGAATTTCTGAAACAATGGATGTGATGTTGCCAATACATTTTCTTCTTTCTCAAATTGGCATTTACTAATAAGCTCGGTTTGTGGCTTCAATCGACGCTGATAGTAAATAACTTGCTCTTTGATTATATATTTTAATCCGCCTTCAATTGCTGCTTTTCTTAAAGTGTCTTGTTTTGAATCTCTTGTTTTGCCTGCACCAGGAAACAAATACCAAGCAATTTTCTCTAACTTTTCTTTTGGACAATTATTTATGATTTCATGATATTTAGCTTGTTCCTCCCAAATTGCATCGAATTCTTCTTGATAGCGGCTCCTTAATATTACCCTATTTCTGATTTTTGTCCATTTATTATTTAATAAGTCTTTCAGTAGGAGTTGCCCTATAAATAATTTTTCTGTCTGCAGTATTTCCTCTGTAGCCTCCATTTGTTTCTTCCAATTAGTTTTTTGGGGTAAGGCAAGAATAATATTTTCTCCTTTCCTGGTTTGTTTAATTCTTATTTCAAGTTCTTCTTCTTTTCCGACCTCTAAATTTTGAAGCATTGTTATAGCTTCCTTTTCTTCTTCATCTAATAAAAAGCTTACGGCAAAAAGGGGAATTTCTTGGCCTTTATTTTTACCTCCCTTTGCCTTAAAAGTTCTGTCCGTTTTTTCAATGCTTAATATTAAAACCTTTTGGACCATTACTTCATATAATTTCTTTTTTTCAGTTTCATCTTCATTTATATCATCTTTCTTCTTTTTGTTATCATTTTCATTATTATTATTGCCACCTGCATATCCACGCAGTTGGTTAAATTGATACAATATTTTACCAAACTCCTTTGGCGTTACCTCTTTATTAAGAGCACCTACTTTAAGTTGGTAATGGCTTAAAGAATTCAATTGTAATGTACCTTTTTTAATAGGCAGCAATTCTAAGTCCTGCAATTTTGAAGGTTTTGGGATTCCATTTTTAAATTGAAACTGGTCAGGAAGAATTCCTAACTCACTAAGTATAAAAAGAAGTTTGTTTCTTCTTTGTTTGTACCGTTTATTCATTTTTCGAATGGTACGTGCAGTCCTTCTATCTGCGTTTTTTGTTATGCCCATACCTTTCTCATAATCTAATTTGTCAGTTCCCATAGGAATAATTCTACTCCCCATCCCTAATATTTTTGCTTCGGCTTTATCAATTAAAGCCCACCCAATAGAATTTGTTCCTAAATCAAGCCCTAAAATTTTTCGTGTCATTAGTATAGAATTTAAAAGGGAAAAAAGAAAGGATAGAAAGTTTGAAGGCAAATCACAATCTCTAATCCAAAAGATTATATAATTATCCTATCCATTTCTTATTTTTGTAACGAGGGCGGGATTCGAACCTGCACCCCTTGTTTTAGTTAACAAGACTCTATCCATTGAGCTACCTCGTATTTAATATACATGTAGGAATGTGTTGTAAAGGTTGCTTTTAAAATTAGGATTAGAGCGAAATGATAATTTTACTTGTTAACATCTTTTGAACAAAGGTGCTATTTAACATTCGTGCCCTTACTTTTGCATTGAAAGCAAATCACAATAAGGATTATTCCGTTGTGAAAACATCTAAAGCGGCGCAAGTCGCTTTTTTTATTTATGTTCTTAACTGCTCTCAACCTTCAGCAGCTTTTCCAAAAAAATGAGAGATAGTGTAAAAATTAGCATAAGCAGGGGTTTACGTTTTAAGAAGAACTCTAATGTAAATAAAATCAATGGAATAATAAAAATGTTTTAAAGAATTATAAAAAACTTTATAGGCGCCGCGGCATTGTTTGGCGCATCTGCTTGCCGGCTATGCCGCAGAGAGAGAGCTTTACCTTGTAGTATGAATCGTGTTGATGTAAGAATTACTGATGTCCGGGTTTATTCTGAAGCTGGAAGCCTTTGTATTATCTGTCGCCAACCTGTCAGGGATTGAAGCGGAAATCCTTCAAAGAAGATTGCAGCGGAAAGCCCGACCAAAGAGAAACGGCATAGCATTCTGAAATTTCTTTTATAGTAGAATTGCTATAACAATTACTGAACCTGCTAAAGCACCTGTAAAGGCTGCTGTAACGCCATCTGCAAACGCTTTTATGCCGGGATGTTTGCCCTGCTTATAAAAATATGGAGCAGGTAAACCTGTGAATAAATAACAAGGTAAGAAGGTGGCCAGGAGTGCTTCATTTGTCTGTCCGTAAAATTATGCGCAGGCTTTTTATAATTTACATTTTCATTCCCCCCATTGACGATGAACCTTTTCTAAAAATATATTCGCTATTAATTAAATAGGCACCTCTTGTTACAACCGCTTCACCTTGCATTAAACCATGAGTAATTTCTATTCTGTCGCCGCTTTCCAGACCTGCAGTTACCATTTTATTTTTAAAAGTGTTTTTGCCGGTTTGCACCCAGACTGCAGCACCTTTAGCATCTCTTAATACCGCATCCATAGGTAATGATAAAACGTTTCTTTGCCCTCCCTTTAATATTACATAGGCTGACATACCCGGTCTTAGCCGATTGCCTTGATTTGGTATAGTAACTCTTATGAGGTTTATTCTTTTATCAGGACTGATTTCAGGATTAACAAATTCAAGCTTTCCTGTTATTTTTTTACCGGTGTCCGGCAACTTAACTGTTACTGTGCTGCTGTTATTAATCTGAGAATACTGGCTTGTATAAATCTGTGCTTCTGCCCATAGCGTTGATAAGTCTGCTAACTGAACTATTGTACCGCCTTCCGCAATGTATTCGCCCTCCTGAGCATTTAACTCTGTTATGTAACCACTTTCATTGCTGTAAACCGTTGTAGTAAGTTTTGCCTCATTATTACTTGTGAGGGCATTAACCTGACCTTCACTCATGCCCCATAACATTAGTTTTGTTTTGGCGCTTTTTATAACCTGGCCAAAGTCTATCAGCGAGTTATCAAGCACCTTTCTTCTTTCCAATGCAAGCAAATATTCCTGTTTGGCATTGTTCAGTTCTTCGCTGTACACTTCTATCAACGGCTCTCCTTTTTTTATGTAGTCGCCAATGTTTTTGTGATAGAGTTTATCTATCCTTCCCATCACTCTTGAACTTACTGATGTTAACTTTTGCTGGTCATAATTCAGAGCAGCAGTTAATACAGTTTCATTTCCAATAACACCTTTTCCTATTGTATCTACAACGATATTTCCTAACTGTATTTGTTGTTCGCTTAATTGTAATTCATCTGATTTTGGTGCATTGCTTTTTTTCACCTGAATTAAATTCATTCCGCAGATTGGACATGTGCCGGGTTTTGGTTCATTTATTTGCGGGTGCATGGAACAGGTGTAATAAACGTCTTTATTAGCGGCAACTTTTTTATCATTCTTACAAGATACAAAGAACAGAACTGATGTTATAGCTACGAACAAAAAAAGAAGCTTGTAAAAGCAAAAGCCGGCTGATTGCGATTTGATATATTTTAAGTACATACTTACTGTTTTACTTTTATGAAACTTTCACTATCTGTCAGAAATTGGGCATTTGCTGCAATAGTATCTGTGGTTGCCAAACCATTTATTATTTGAACCATGTTGTTTTGCCGGATACCTGTTTGAATTTTTCTTGCTGTAAAACCACCACTTGTTTTTACGAATGCAACATCATTGAGTCCTAAAGAAAGAACTGCTTCCTGTGGTAACCAATTTGCATTTGCATAACTTCCAAAAATATTTGCACGAACCTGACTGCCTATAGGAAGACCTGAAGCCGAATTATCGAAGTATACCCTTGCTGTTAATGTTTTACTGTTTGGCCGATAAAATGGTTCAATGAAGTTTATCTTAGCCCTGAATGCTTTTTGCGGCATTCCTTCCGGTGTAATTTTTACAGGATTGCCTGCTTTAATAAGGGATTGGTTCTCCGGAAAAATATTTAAGACAGCCCAGGCTTTTTCAGGATTGGTTAATGAAAACACTTTTTGTCCTTGTTGCACATACATTCCTTCACGAATAGCCAGGGGTGCAGTTGCAGTTGCTGTGTTTTGCATTTGACTTGTTGCATCCATTGTTTCCTGACCAGCTTCATGCACATGACCCATTGCATTTGAATAAACAGAGATGGTTAAAGTTGCTTTTCGTGTTCTTACAAGTTGCTGCACCTGCTGGTTGCTCATACCCATTAGTAAGAGCCTTTGTTTAGCAGCTTCAATTAACGAAGTGTTTGAAGCGTCGTTCTTTAACAGAAATAAAAGGTTCTGTTCAGCAGTAGCTATTTCAGGACTGTAAATGTCCATTATCTTATCACCCGGCATGATCATCTGGTAGCGGTAGCGGACATACAGCCTTTCAATTCGTCCTGCCACTCTTGATGATATTGAAGCTGCCTGACGGGTATCATTTTGTATATTGCCCAGTGCCTCAATTGATATTTCTTCACTGCTTTTTTTTATTGTTGTTACCGGAACTGTTGTTATTACAAACTCATTGGCAGGCTTCAATACATCTTCTAATTGTATGTCGGTTATTTTTTGTGAATTTTCTTCTTTCTTAATTAAACCCATACCACAGACCGGACATTTACCAGGTTTGTTTCTAATAATCTGAGGATGCATAGAACAAGTGTATAACTGCTTCGCTTCTGATGCATCGTGTGTATGTATTTCACTTTCTTTTTGCTTGCATGAAGGGGCTGCAACAACAAGTGTTATAGCAATCAGGTACAGGGACAGGTATAACCTCACCCTCGCTGCAGCTTCTTTTAACTTTACTGCTGACACAGCTGCATTAAGACTTCTTTTCATCATTTTTGTTCTGATTTTAGTTTTCCCACTATCGTCATTATGTCTTGGTTTCTTCTCTCTCCTCCCTTTAGGGCTGGGGCTTCACCTCCAATATTCTTTCCAGTTCTACCTGCATCGTCAATAACTGCTGCAACTGGTTTAGATATTCAATTTGTGTTTTATTTAGTGTGTCCCATGCATCAAACAGGGTAAACAATTGTTCTGTATTTTGCTGGTAACCTAATTGCATTACCTGGTAATTCTTATGCAACGCCGGTAGTATGTTTTCTTCAAAAAGTTTAACCTGTCTTTTCTTTGCTTCAACGTCTGCATTCATACCCGTTGCCATGCCTGATGCTTCATTTAAAAGCATTTGTTTCTGCTGGAACAATGCTTCTGATTTCCATCTTAAACTTTCTGCATTAGCTTTTGATGCCCTGTTGGCTTTTCCGATAGGTATTTTTGCCATGCCCATTAAAGTATATTGCATAGGAAAACCACCGAAACCAAACATGTGGTCGTACCTGATTCCAAACTCAGGTTTTACTTTGGTTCGTTCTGCAGTCTGTTGCAGGTAGGTTAATTGTATATCCTTGTCTATTGCTCTTATGTCACTCCTGTTTTTTAAAGCGGTTGTGTCAAAAGATGTTGAATCAAAATCTTTAATGGTATAGGTTGTATCTATATCGAACGCCTCAGACTTATTCCGGTTCATTAAAGTATTTAAACGAATACGGTTTTGATTACTTTCATTTTCTAACTCTGTCTTCATGTTTAAAATGTTTCCTAATTCAGCCTTTGCTTTGTAGTAGGCGCTCAATCTGTCAACGCCGTTTTTGTATCTTATTTCCGCATCTTTAATCATGAAGTTTAACAGCCTTTCATTTTCATCCAGCACGCTCATTTTCTTTTTAAGTATTACCCACTGGTAGTAGTTCTTTTTTGCGTCAGCATACAACTGGTTTACGTCAAACTTCTGCTTTTCTTTTTCTGATGCTGACATGCCTTCCATATAAGCTGCTTCTGCGTTCTGCTTTTTTTTGTTTGGAAACATTTGCTGCACTGACAGCATATATTGTCCCATGCCTGTTGCCCCATTCTCTCCTTTCTGCCATAGCTTAGTATTGTATGGCGTCATCCAAAAGCCTGTTCCGAACTCGGTCGGCATCCAGCTTCCTGCACCCTTTGCTGCTTCATCCAATGAACGAATCTGTGCAGCATACATTTTAGCAGTTGGATTGGCACTATCAATTATTTGAAGGATTTCTTTTAACCCTGTGATTTTTTGTGCATTAACTATGCTGCCGGCTAACAGAATTACAAACGGTATTATTGATTTTTTTTTCATGATTAATGTTTTGCGTCAGGCACATCTATCTTTCCAAATTTTCTTAACTCATATTCTTTAGTCATTAGAAAAATTAGTGGTGTTACTAATAAGATATGTGTTGCAGAAGTTAATACACCGCCCACCATTGGCAGCACTATCGGCTTCATTACATCGCTGCCAACTCCTGTGCTCCATAGAATTGGTATCAAGGCAAATAATGAAACGGAAACTGTCATTATCTTAGGTCGTAATCTTTTTGCTGCACCTGCTATCACATATTCTCTTATATCTTCTTTTGTAATAGTCTCTCTTGAATTGCCTTTTAAAGCAACTAATTGCTGCATAGCATCATTTAGATAAATGACCATCACAATGCCTGTTTCTACGGCTAAACCGAATAATGCAATAAAGCCAACGGCAACTGCAACGGAAAGATTTACGCCCCAGAAATAAATCATAAATGCACCGCCTATCAATGCAAATGGAATTGATATTAAACTAAAGAATGCTTCTCTTACAGAATGAAATGCAAAGTACATGCACATAAAAATGATGAGCAAAACGATAGGTAATATGAGCTTTAAAGTATTTTGACTTCTTATCAGGTTTTCATATTGACCGCTCCATTCTATAAAATAACCATTAGGCATTTTGCCAATCATCTTGTCTAAATTTGCTTTTGCTTCTTCTACCGTACCGCCCAGGTCACGGTCTCTTACATTAAACAAAACTGTACCTCGCAATAATGCATTCTCAGAACTAATCATGGGTGGACCTTCTGTAATTTTTATATCTGCCACAGCTTCTAAAGGAATAGGACCGGAGCTCATGGTTTGTACCTGCAGTTGTTTTATTGCCGAAAGGTTGTTCCTGAAATCCTGTCCAAATCTTGCATTAACAGAAAACCGTCTTCGACCTTCGACGGTGGTAGTCAGTTTCATGCCACCTAAAGCGCTTTCAATTAATGTATTTACATCGTCTATGCTTAATCCATAACGACCTATTTCATCTCTTTTAATAGTAATATCAATATACTTACCACCGGTTATGGGTTCGGCATATAAATCTTTTACACCAGCAATGCCTTGTAAGGCAGTGCGGATTTTTTGTGCAAACACATTGATTGTATCCAGGTTTTGACCATATACTTTTACACCTACATCTGTACGTATGCCTGTAGAAAGCATGTTGATTCGGTTAATGATTGGTTGTGTCCAGCCATTGGTAACTCCTGGTATTTGAAGTTTGCTATTGAGCTCGTTGATAATTTGTTTTTTAGTAATGTCTGCTCTCCATTCGTTACGTGGTTTTAAAACAATAATCGTTTCAATCATGCTTATTGGCGAGTTGTCTGTAGCGGTATTTGCACGTCCTGCCTTGCCCAAAACATTTGCCACCTCAGGAACTGATTTTATCAGTTTATCCTGCACCTGCAGTATTCTTTTAACCTCCGAATTTGATATATCGGGTAAAGTTACAGGCATAAAAAGAATAGAACCTTCGTCTAATGGCGGCATAAATTCTCTGCCTAAACTCATTACCAATGGAATACTGATCAGCAGCGCAATTACGTTAACTGCAATAGTTGTTTTCCTCCATTTAATACATGCTCTTATAACAGGTTCATATACTCTTTCAAGAAAACGATTAACCGGGTTTTTATTTTCACTTCTAAACCTGCCCTTCATAAAAAACGATATAAGTACAGGTGCTAATGTTAGTACTAACAATGCATCCACGGCCAATATAAATGTTTTGGTATAAGCAAGCGGGCCAAATAACTTACCTTCCTGACCAGTAAGCATAAACACGGGAAGAAAAGAAGCTATTATAATAATGGTTGAAAAGAACACACCTCTCGAAACCTGTTTGCTTGCCTTCCCGATGATATTCATTCGAATATCTTCAGGTATTTTAGTATAATCCTGCGGCTCAAATATTTTACTTTCTGTTTTAAACAACTTCATCTTACACTTTTTTATTTGCAGGGTCATTTTGCCATTCCGAAAGACCTCTGTATGCGTTTTCACTCATGATTATTCCATTGTCTACAATTACCCCTATAGCCAGGGCTATACCTGTAAGCGACATTATATTAGATGAAATGCCAAAGGCATTTAAAAGAATAAAACTGACTGCAATAGTTATAGGAATTTGTATAATGATGCTTAATGCGCTGCGCCAATGCAACAGAAACAGCATAACAATAAGAGAAACAATAATGATTTCTTCTAACAGCTTTGATTTAATGGTTTCAATGGCTGCTTCAATTAAAGCGCTTCTGTCATAAGCTATCCTGAAAGTTACACCTGCAGGCAATCCTTTCTCCACTTCTTTCATTTTCGCCTTTACAGCCTTAATTACTTTATCTGCATTTTCGCCGTACCTCATTACTACAATACCACCTACGGCTTCACCTTCGCCGTTTTCATCGAAGATGCCTAATCGCAGATCAGAACCCATCTGTACGTTGCCGACGTCTTTAATCCGTATGGGTATTCCATTATTATTTGATACGGATATGTTTTCTACATCTTCCCTGTTTTTTATATACCCTAAGCCACGAATGATATATGCCATGTCTGACATTTCAAACTTTCTTCCGCCTACATCATTGTTACCTGCTTTTACTTTGTTCATTACATCCATCATAGAGATATTGTAGAACTGCAGTTTGACAGGGTCAATAACTATCTGGTATTGTTTTTCAAAACCGCCAAATGATGCTACTTCGGCAACGCCGGGAACAGTTTGCAGACCAAATTTTATATACCAGTCCTGCAAAGCCCGTTGCTCTCCCAGGTCCGTGCCCTTTGCATCAAGTGTGTACCATAAAATATGTCCTACACCCGTGCCATCAGGACCAAGTGTAGGGGTGATGCCTTCAGGCAATAAACGCTGTGCGTAATTTAATCGTTCTAACACTCTTGTTCTTGCCCAGTAAACATTTGCATCATCTTCAAAAATAATATAGACAAAGCTCATCCCGAACATGGAAGTGCCTCTTATGTTCTTCACCTTTGCGATCCCTTGCAGATTACTTACCAATGGATAGGTAACCTGGTCTTCTATTACCTGCGGGCTTCTGCCCATCCATTCTGTAAAAACAATAACCTGATTTTCGGAAAGGTCTGGAATTGCATCTATAGGATTTTTACTGATTGAAAATATGCCCCAGGCAAGTAAGCCTGCTGCAATCAGAAGCACAATGAACCTGTTTCGCAGAGAAAATTCTATGAGTTTATTAACCATAATTTTAATAATTAAACTTTGTGCATTTGGCTGCCACTTTTTATTTTAAAACTTAAAGAATAAATAAAAACAGGTAACAACATAAATTGTAATACACACGAAAGACCAGCGCCAGCAACAGGCATTATCGGCATAGATGTGTCTTAAGCCCGGTTTCCTGCTGATGCAGATCTCATTTCTGCGACAATTGCACCTGTACCGCCAACTAACATTAATAATAAAATATGAGGTATTGCTAACTCTTTTACCCAAAATGGCTTTTTATAAATAAGTGCAAAACCTGTATAAATTAAAAGCACCATTATTGCATCTGCTGCAGATGCCAAAGCACAAAATGCAAGATGCTCTATATTAAAAGATTCACTTTTATAAAAAAGTATTTGTATTTCTTCTCATGTTATATTCAGCAGAAAAGCCAACATCAGTGCGATGAAAACAAAACGTTTGAAGACTTCCTTATCACTAACTTTCTTTAATAAGATAATAAATCAAGAGAAAATAAATAGAGAAAGCTGAGTTAGTGAACTCAGGAATGTAATGTTATAACAGAAGGCTATAGCACTGAAGAAGGGGAGGAGTCAAATTCTGAAAACGCAATTGCAGATATAAATAGGAACATCTGTTTGTAAAGGAGGCGGATTGCCTTTATAAGCAATTGCAGGTTTTTGAGAAACAAAACAGATGTCGTGAAATGAGGGAGTATAAACATGCAGGTCAGCAAAATATTTAATAGGGCAACTTACCGCATCGGCGTTAATATAACTATCCTTTACTTTAAAGAATTGGTATTTATTATCGCAACATCCACTTTTTTCATTGCCTTTACCGCACTTCTGCTTTTCACTCTGTATTAATGAGAAAGTTGTTGATTTAAGTTTACCGCAACAATAAAACTGCTTTATGCTGAAACTCATTGTTGCCAACGAGTAAATGCAAATGAGTAATATGAGACCAGCTTTTTTCATTATTGTACAACGAAGTTAACATTGTTTCTATCCGTTTAGTTGTATAATGCTGGTTAAGGTTTACCCAATTTTGGGTTCTTACAAAATAATAATTATCGAAATGGATATGATATAAAGAGGATTAGAAGTTATAGTTGTGCTGCCGCTGCCTGCTGCAATACCAACATCTGCCTGAGATAATGCAGGCGCATCATTTACACCATTACCTGACATAGCTATAAATTCTCCTTTGCTTTGCAGGCCTTTTATGTTTTCCAATTTTTTGGTGAGGTAACACATCGGCAATAAAACTATCCATGCCTAAAGTTTCACTTACACTTTTTGCTGCTTTTATCTTGTCGCCGGTAAGTAATATTGATTTAATATTGTTGTGTTTAAAGTTTTAATCGCTTCCGCTGACTCGGGCTTTATTTAATCTGATAAAGCAATATTACCTGCTAATGCACCTGCTGCCGCTGCTGTAATTCCATCTGCAAATGCTTTTATGCCTGGATGTTTTCCATGTTTATGATTTTTCATGTTTATGAAAATAAGGGGCAAGCAGTACAGTAAATAATCATCCTGACATCAGGTTTATACATATAGATTAAGTACTAAAGACGGCAGTAAAAAGTAAATGACATAAAATAAGTCAATTTTAATAGCTAACTTTTTAATGAAAACTGCTGCCTGCCTGCTTTTTTTGATGGTATCCATGCTGCTAATGCGGAGATGAAGACAATAGTACAAGCTACAAGCACAAAATCTGACGGGACCATTTTTACAGGATAATAATCAATTATAAAGCTTCCTCCTTCCAGCTTCAGCAGCTTATATTTAAGTTGTAAAATACAAAGCAGTATTGCTAAAATAATACCTGAACCACCTCCAAACGCAGCAAGCAAAAAGCCTTCATTAAGAAAAATCCGCTGTATATATCCGTCATTTGCACCCATTGCTTTCAATACAGCGATGTCTTTTTGCTTCTCCAGCACCAGCATAGTAAGTGCGCCTATCATGTTAAACGCAGCAACAACCAGTATCAATGAAAGAATGCCGTATATCACCCATTTCTCTACCTGCATCACGCTGTACAAGCTTTGGTTTTGCTGGTAACGGGTTTCTACTTTATAGTTATTCCCCAATAGTTTTTGCAATCTCTCCTTGACTTCATCGGTTTCTGAATTGTCATTCAATGCAACTTCTGCAGCGCTGTACTGGTCAGGGCCAAGATCGAGCATATATTTCATAAAACCAATATTGGTGATGGCGTACTTGTTATCAAAGTCCTGCTGCAGATTAAAGCTTCCGCTAACATTTACATTGTAAGAATTAAGCGCGTCTAAACCGGAAAAGTTAGTTGCTTTGAAATTGGGGAGATAAATAGTAAGCGGGGTAATACCCATACCCGGGTCAGCGCCCACTGCATTTTCGATACCTGCACCTAAAATAAGCATGGGACGGTCGGTTGTGCCCCTGTTGAATGTGCCTCTGAAAACGTGTTTGCTCAAACCGCTTACATGCGTATAAGCATCGTCTACACCTTTCAGATATATCAGACTTCTAAAGTCATCATTTACTAATACACCCTTTTCTTCTGCAATGGTGCTTATTTGTTTTACACCTGCTGTGCCTCTGATGGCTGAAAGCTGCTTAGACGTAAGGGTAAGAAATTTATTGCCGGCAGGCGCTATTCTGATATCAGTATAAAAATCAGCATAAAGACCTTTGACAAGGTCTTCAAAACCATTAAATACGCTTAATACCAATATCAATGCGGCAGCGCCGACAGCAATGGCAAGCACACTGATCCAGGCAATAAGGTTGACAGCATTAGTTGTTTTTTTTCCTTTAAAATATCGCCAGGCAAATAAGATGGTCATAGTACTGTTGGGGCAGTGAAAGCGGCAGCTAATTTAAATATCGGAGTCCTTTTTTTCTTCTTCACCTGTATTAATTTGTTTAAAAATGTCTTCCATTTTAAAAACATAGTCCAGCGTATCGTCTAAATAAAACTGCAAGACGGGAATACGTCGCAACTGGTGCTTTACCCGTTCGCTTAATTCCTTTTTTACTTCCCAGGCCTTGCCCTGTATTTTCTTCATGGTTGCATTTGCATCAGCCACCTGAAACAAGCTCAGGTATATTCTTGCCTCTAAAAGGTCTGGCGTCACCTTAACTGATGCAATTGAGACCATTCCTCCGTCTGTCATATTGAGCCCAAGCCGTACAAATATGTCGTTTAATTCCTGCTGAATAACTGCTGCTACCTGTTTTTGTCGTTTTCCTTCCTGCATCTGTTCTGTTATTTATCCTTGTAAAATTAGTTACTTTGTAGTTATTTGAATGATTTAAAACACTAATGAGAAAATATTCGCGTCTTTTTAAGTATCTCCGCTTTTTTAAAGGAAACATTGTTCTTTACTTTTTATTCACTGTTTTATCTATCATATTCTCACTGCTTTCGCTCAGCACGCTGCCATTTTTTTTAAGCTTAATATTTAAGCTTGGCAAGTTGGTGCAAAGTAAACCGCAAGGCATACATGGCTCGGGCGACCTTATTAACTACATCAATTACCAGATAAGTCATGTTATTATAGCAAATGGCAGTGAAGGACCGGTTTTGGCGCTGGCATTAATTTGTACAATTATTATCTTAACCGTACTGTTCAAAAATCTCTTTCTCTACCTTTCTTTTTATGTACTGGCTCCTATTAAAAATTCGATAATGACACGGTTGAGAGAAGAGCTGTATGACAAATTGCTCCAATTGCCCATCGGTTTCTTTACAGAACAAAGAAAAGGTGATGTAATGAGCCGCATGACCAACGACATCAGTGAGCTTGAAGGATCGGTAGTCGGCACTATGGAAGGTTTTATAAAAGATCCTTTAAATATAGTTATCCTGCTGGGGGCACTCGTATTTATCAGCCCAAAGCTTTCATTGTTCCTGCTGGTTTTTTTGCCGCTTACAGGCTTTATAATCGGCCGTGTAAGCCGGTCTTTAAAAAAACATAGCAATACCGCAGCTATTATGCTCGGCGAAGCTTTGTCTGTGCTTGATGAAACGCTGGGCGGCCTGCGGGTTATTAAAGCTTTTAACGCAGAAAAATTGCTGCAGACAAGATTTAATGCCACCAACAACGACCTCTATCACCTGCGCAACCGCATGCAGTTTCGCCGCGATCTCGCCTCGCCGCTCAGCGAGGTATTGGGGGTTATGGTTTTGTGCGGCATTTTATGGTTTGGCGGCCGGTTGGTATTAAACGGGCAATCAGGCCTTACGGCTGAAGGATTTATAATGTACGTGGGTATTTTTACCCAGATAATTAACCCGGCAAAAGCGCTGTCTTCTTCGTTTTACAATATGCAGAAAGGAACAGCAGCGATTGTGCGCATAGAAGAGATACTGAACGCCCCGGTAAAAGTAGATGAAAATGTAAACGGATTAAAGCTCGCTGCTTTTACAGATTGCATCGAATTTAAAAATGTAAGCTTTTCTTATGATAATAAATTAATACTAAAAAGTATCAATTTGAAAATTGAAAAAGGAAAAACAATTGCACTGGTCGGTTCGTCCGGAGCAGGCAAAAGCACTTTAGCAGATCTCATCCCCCGTTTTCATGATGTAACCGCCGGGGAGATTTTGATTGACGGAGTTAATATTAAAGATTATTCATTGTTTTCGGTAAGAAAACAAATGGGCATTGTAACGCAGGAACCTATTTTATTTAACGATACCATTGCAGCGAATATAGCATTGGGAATGGAAAATGCAACCAGTGAGCAAATTGCAAATGCGGCAAAAATTGCAAATGCCCACCATTTTATTGAGCAAAAAGAGGCCGGCTACAAAACAAATACCGGTGATCGCGGCGGCAAGCTGAGCGGCGGCGAAAGACAAAGGCTGACTATTGCCAGGGCTGTTTTAAAAAATCCGCCGGTTTTAATTTTAGATGAAGCCACATCTTCCTTAGACACCGAAAGCGAAAGACTGGTGCAGGACGCCATAAATACTATGATGCAAAACCGCACCTCGATAGTAATTGCGCACCGGCTTAGCACCATCCGCCATGCCAGTGAAATCGTAGTTATGCAAAAAGGCGAAATAGCCGAACGCGGCACACACAACGAATTATTAGCCCGCGGAGGCATTTATAAACGATTGGTTGACATGCAGGAAGTGAAATAAGTATTTTTGTTACTGGCATATTACGCGCTGATGAAACATCGTGGCCACATTTCATTCGAGCCGTAAATCTATGTGCGGCATCACTGCTGTATTTATTAGTAAATTAGCAGGCTTATGCCGAAAGTAACTAATCGTATTTAGAAAAATTGTGGCGGTTTTATTATATTTCAGTATAAACCTTAACATTCCTCATGCAAAAAATTATACTGCGTCTCAGCCTGCAGCAACATGGCGGAACCGAACGCATCTTTACTCATTATCCTTATCATACAATTGTAAACCAAATCGTCAGAGCAATACCTGGAGCTAAATACAGCAATACCAACAAAAGCTGGCATTTTCCGCCCGTAAAAGAAATAGTGCAGCTGCTTGCAGCAAAAGTAAAAGATGCAGCCGAACTGGACGTAGAGGAACTGAGGCAGCAACTGATAGCAAAAAAACAATTGCCTGCTATAGTTAAATCTCATACTGATAAGCCCGACATCAGCTTGTTGTGCCCTGCTAATAAAGACGCACTCGAACGCTATATAGAAACCCTCGTTTTAAGGGCATACGCAGACTCAACTATAAAAACGTATAGAAATGAGTTTTTTCAACTGCTGAAGGAAATAAAGAATAAACCTGTACATGATCTTACCATTGACCAGATCAGGCGTTATATGTTTTATTGTATCAATCACTATAAAATAAGCGAAGCCACAACAAACAGCAGGATTAATGCAATTAAGTTTTATTTTGAGCAGGTGCTGGGCAGGGAGAAAATGTTTGTGGAGCTGCCACGGCCAAAAATGCCGCTGCAGCTACCCAAAGTATTGGGGGAGAAAGAACTTGGAAGATTATTTAATGCTTTGCCTAATCTGAAGCATAAAGCCATATTGTTTGCGGCATATAGTGCAGGATTGCGTGTAAGTGAAGTTGCGAAATTACAATTAAAGCACGTAGACAGCGACAGAATGCAATTGCTGATAGAAGCAGCCAAAGGAAAGAAAGACCGGTATGTTGGGTTAAGCCCTGTACTGCTGGATGTGCTGCGTGCATATTTTAAAAGCTGTAAAGTAAAACCGGTAAAATTTGTTTTTGAAAGCCTCCAGCCCGGCGTAGCCTATTCGGTACGAAGCGCCCAGGAAGTTTTCAGGTCAGCAAAAATAAAGTCAGGCATTTTAAAAGACGTCAGCTTTCATGCATTGAGACATAGTTTTGCAACACACCTGCTGGAAAAGGGAATTGATGTGATGTATATAAAAGAGTTATTAGGACATTTTGATATTAAAACGACCCAACGATATTTGCATGTAAGAAAAGAGCAATTAGTTGTAATAGGGAGTCCGTTGGATGACCTTTGGAAAAAAGGGGGAATAGATTGGTAGGGAAATCAATTGGCGCAATAACAATTGAAAAAAGCCAAAAGAACCTTATTGGTTATCAAGTAGATAGAAATTTTGGAGAGTTGGTGAAGTTGCGTATATTTATGCGTTGTGCGTCATGCCATAGAGACATTCTGTAAAAATTGAACTATGAAAAATATTGTAGGAACTGTTTTATTATTTGCAATCACTTTTTATTCGACAGCACAGAAACCCATTGACACTTCATCTAAAAAATCCCCAACCCAAAAATTAGATGAATTTCTCATTTCACTTTCCAATGCTCACAAGTTTAATGGAACTGCTCTGATTGCCCAAAAAGGGAAAATACTCTTGCATAAAGGTTATGGCTGGAAAAATGCTGCAGCCAATACGTTTAACGACACAAATAGTATTTATCAAATTGGTTCACTTACCAAACCATTTACTGCACAAATAATTTTAAAGCTGCAGGAGTTAGGAAAACTGTCAATAACCGATAAGTTAAATAAATACTTACTTGATTATCCAAATGGCGAAAAAATTACAATTGAAAACCTACTGACACATACTTCAGGCATAGCAAGTTATGATGCTGAGGAAAAAGATACGATTACATGGAGCCCGGTAGAAAAGGCGGATGTTTTAAGTGTTTTTAAGAATAAGCCATTAGAATTTGAACCAGGAAGTATATTTAGATATAGCAATTCCGGTTATTTTCTGTTGGGGATGATTGCCGAAAAAGCAGGAGGAAAACCTTATGAACAAATAGTAAGAGAATTAATATTTGTCCCCTTGCAAATGACACACTCCGGTTTTGACTTTATACATTTACAGGATACTTTAAAGGCAACCGGTTATAAGACATTAAATGCAGAAAGACAAATTACAGTCCACCTTATTGATTCTACGGTTAGCTATGCAACAGGTGAAATGTATAGCTCCACAGGAGATTTATATAAATGGGCTAAATCACTTGCCGATAAGCAAATTTTATCTCCAGGTTCATGGAAAAAAGCCTTAACAGCTTTTCATTCAAACTATGGATATGGCTTTTTTATTGATTCGATGAATGGTAAAAAATATGTAGGACACAGCGGAGGTATTACAGGTTTCACCTCTAACTTTGTTTATTTCCCTGATGAAGATGTCACAATTATTTTGGTGAATAATTTCTTATACGAAGGAGATGAGCGGGATAATCAGCCTGTACTGCCAGTTCAAGAACTTTCAGCAATCATTTTTGATAAACCCTACACGCCTTACCGTGAAAAAAAGGAAATAAAAGTCAATGACACCAGTTTAAATAAATATATTGGCACATATGCATTGTCTACAACTCCAAAACGTACTATAATTGTTACAAAACAGGATGGCAGTTTAATGGCAACCATTCCGGGCGTTACTACGATGCAGTTTGTCTTTAATACGGACACACAATTTCAGTTCAAAAATTTACTTAACGCAGAAGGCGAATTCATTACTACAAATGGAAAAGTAATAAAAATGGTTATTTCCCAAAATGGTTTATTTGAATGGATAAAAATCAAATGATAACCAGAGGCACGAACGCACAACAGGCGGCTTGGCAATATGGCGGGGCGACGAATATATTCTCAACTATTTGTTCGCTAATCAGCTTCAGTTCCAGCCGACGAATAACGCCGAGCAATAGAGTAAACAATGAACTTTTAGTTATAAATTTAGCAGCGGTTACGGGCGGACGATTTTCAAATACCGCCACATCGCCAAGCCGTGTCCGTTGTACGCCACTTAAAACAGACCTCATGTTTAAGAACACATTTATCATTTCGCTATTTTTAATAATAAGCTTTCAATCGACATCGCAAACAAGTTTTTCTCGTGACCCAGACAGCACGATATTCCTTACAAAAGATATAATCAATTTTTGGAAAGCTTTCGATGACTTTGAAAAGGACTCATCAGTTAACCCATTTGATAAGGAGTATATTCATATTGGGAGTGCAGGCGTCAAAGGTTTTATTCCCAACCGAATTCAGGACGCAGAAAATTTATTGAAAACAGTCAAACAAAGAAAAGGTGATTATCAAAAAGTCAGAGAGAATACACTTCGGATTAAGGAAAAAGAAAAGCAATGCCGCAGTACTTTCTACGCATTAAAATATTGGTATCCTGAAGCTCAGTTTCCTCCTGTATATTTCGTTATCGGAGCTTATAATTCCGGTGGGACTTTCAGTGAGAGTGGGATATTTGTAGGAGCAGAAATGCAAACTGACATTAATAATATTCCTTACATTGTTGCACATGAATTGATTCATTTTCAGCAAAAAAATTGGTCAGAAAACCCAACGCTACTACAACAAAGTATAGTTGAAGGCAGTGCTGATTTTTTAGGAGAATTAATTTCTGGTGTCAATACAAATAAAGTGGCGAATGATTATGGAAATAAAAATGAAAACAGCCTTTGCAAAGAATTTATAGCAAGAATGGATAGTGTAAACTATACTGATTGGATGTATAGCGTTTCTGCAAAAGATGATAGACCTAAAGACCTTGGGTATTGGATGGGGTATAAGATTACGGAACAATACTTCAAAAAAGCTGTAGATAAAAAACAAGCTATAAAAGAAATATTTGACATTAAAGATTACAAAGCTTTCTTGAATAAAAGCGGCTATTTAAAAAAATACATGAAATAAGCGGCGTACAACAATAGTATCCTATGTACCTTAAGTAGGAATTGAGGAAGGTTAATATGGTAGGATAGTTATAAACTTCTTTTGAAAGAGAAAGATTTATTGGTTTTATAAACCTTTCCCCTTCGCCAGATTT
>JAABUR0100000901.1_pt1 | contig 58508 bp, 61 predicted proteins | sample 5560091 | NCBI WGS metagenome assembly JAABUR01 (sample SAMN10711879, study PRJNA513375) | rock metagenome | isolation source: Antarctica rocks | place: Antarctica: Victoria Land, University Valley sud | reverse complement strand
CGCCCCCGACTACCTGGGCGCCTTCACCGACGACCCGGCCGACCTCGAGGTAGCCCAGAAGTTCTGCAAGACGCTCGCCGACGAGGGCCTCCTCACCATCGCCTGGCCCACCGAGTACGGCGGCGGAGGCGGCTCGATGTGGGACCAGACCGTCGTCCGTGAGGAGATGTGGGCCCACCACGAGCCCCGTGGCGCCCAGTACATGGGGCTCAACTGGGTCGGTCCCGCCATCATGGCCTTCGGGACGGATGAGCAGAAGCAGCTCCACCTCTCGGCCATCGCCGCCGGCGACGTGATCTGGTGCCAGGGCTTCAGCGAGCCCGATGCCGGATCCGACCTCGCTGCGCTCGCCACCCGCGCGGTGCCCGACGGCGACGGGTGGCGCATCACCGGTCAGAAGATCTGGACGTCGTACGCAGGGATGGCGCAGTGGTGCGTGCTCGCCGCCCGCGTCGGGCCGGGCGAGCGCCACGAGGGCATCACCATGTTCCTCGTCCCCATGGGCGCCGAGGGCATCACCGTCCGCCCCATCGACAGCATGCTCGGCCCCCACCACCTCAACGAGGTGTTCCTCGACGACGTGTGGGCCGGTCCGGAGTCGGTCCTCGGCGGTGTCGGCGAGGGCTGGGCCGTGATCCGGCGGGCGCTGGCCCACGAGCGGGTCGGCATCGCCCGCTACGCCCGGTGCGAGCGGCTGCTCTCGGCCCTCCGTGCCGAGCTGGAGCCGGGATGGGACCGGCTGCCGCCCGCCGTCCACGCCTCGTGGGCCCGCGCCCTCGTTCAGGTGAGGGTGGCGCGCCTCCTCGCCTACCGGACGGTCCGGGCCCAGGAGGCCGGGGAGCCGCCCGACGTGCTGGCCAGCGCGGCCCGCATCGCCGTCACCTCGTGCGACCAGCAGGTGGCCGAGCTGCTGTTCCAGGCGGTGGGGCACGAGAGCCTGGAGGCGGGCCCCGGGGCACCGCTCCACGGTGCGGTCGAGGACCACTGGCGCTACGCCCAGGCCGCCACCGTCGCCTCCGGCACCATCGAGGTGCAGCGCATGATCGTGTCCAAGGCGTTGCTCGGCGGCCGCCGGTGAACCCGGTGCTGCCCGAGGCGGCGGCCGAGTTCGGGGCGACGGCGACACGAGCCTTCGCCGCCATCGGCGGCGTCGAGGCCGCTTGCCGAGCGGAGCGCGCGCCGGAGCACCGCCACACCGAGGTTGCCGGCACCTTGCGGGCGCTCGGGGTGGACGACCTCGACCCCCGCCAGGACGGCGACTCGTTGGCGGCGGCGGCTGCCCTGTGCGAGGCCGCCGGTCGGGTCGTCCTGCCCTACCCCGTGCCCGCCGTGCTGCTCCGCGGGGACGACCGCCTCCCCTTCGCGGTCGTGCCCGACGACCGCTGCCGCGTCGACCACGGCACGCTCTTCGACGAGTGGAGGGTCGCCACGTTCGACGGGCGGGCCGGCATCGCGTCGCCCGGCGGCCGGGCGCTCGGGTCGAGGCTCGGACCCTTCGTCGCCGACCTCGTCCTCGACCGTGACCTCGAGGAGCCGGCCGGCACGGACGCCAGGCTCCACCTCGCGCTCACCGCGTGGCAGGTGCTGGGCACGGCCGCCCGCGCCGTCGAGCTGGCCGTCGACCACGTCAGCGACCGCGTTCAGTTCGGCAAGCCGCTGTCGGCGTTCCAGGCGGTGCAGTTCCAGTTGGCCGACGCCGCCGTAGCCGTCGCCGGGCTCCGCGAGCTGGCCCACTTCACCGTGTGGCGGCTGGCGGTGGAGCCGACCGGGGCCACCGCCGACGTCCTCGCCCTCCGGGTCCACGCCCTCGACGTGGCCCGCGCCGTGCTGCGCACCTGCCAGCAGCTGTACGGAGCGGCCGGCGTGTGCGACGAGTACGACATCTCGGTGCTGGCCCGTCACGTGCAGCCGGCGTTGCGGCTGCCCTGGGGCGCCGAGCGCACCGCCGCCGCCCTGGCCGCAGCCATCAGCGAGGACGGCTTCGAAGGCCTGTTCGCGCACGGTCGGGCCGCCCGGTGACGACCCTGCACGGCCCTCCCCTCGCGGAGCACCCGGGGATCGGGGCGCTGACCCTGGGCGCCTTCCTGGACGAGGTGGGCGGGCGGTTCGCCACCAACGAGGCGCTGGTGTTCGACGACCCGCTCGGCGACAGTGCCACCACCCGGTGGTCCTACGCCGATCTGCGACGCGAGGCCCGCGCCGTGGCCCGGGCGCTCCTCGCCGCGGGCGTCCAGCGCGGCGACCGGGTCGGGGTGCTCATGGGCAGCCGCCCGGAGGCGGTCGCCGCCCTGTTCGGCGCGGCCATGGCCGGCGCCCTCGCCGTGCCGCTGTCGACCTTCGCCCCGGGCCCCGAGCTGGCCTTCATGCTCCGCGAGGCCGAGGTGTCGGTCGTGCTGACCCAGGCCCGGATGCTCGGGCGGCGCTACGCCGAGGACGTCGCCGCGCTCCAGGCCGACCTGCCCCGGCTGCGCGAGGTCGCCGCCGTGGGCGAACGCTCCTGGGACGAGCTCCTGGCCGCCGGGGAGGCCGTGGACGAGGCCGCCGTCGATGCCCGCATCGCCGAGACGGGGCCCTCGGATCCTGCCCTGGTCCTGTTCAGCTCGGGGACCACCAGCACGCCAAAGGGCATGGTCCACACGTCCCGTGCCCCCACGCTCCAGTTCTGGGTGCAGGCGCAGATCTTCCGCCGCCACGAGGCGACCCGCCTCTGGACGGCCCTGCCGATGTTCTGGACCGCGGGCCTCAACACGGCCATGGGCTCGACCCTCGCCGCCGGCGGCTGCTGGGTCATGCAGGAGACCTTCGAACCGGGCGAGGCGCTGGCCCTTATGGCGCGGGAGCGGGTCACCGAGCCCTACTGCCTGCCCCACCAGACGGCCGCCCTCGAGGAGCACCCCGACTGGGCCACCACCGACCTGTCGTCGCTCCGCTGCGTGTTCGGCAAGTCGGCCTTCGCCCGGCACCCGAGCGTCCACGGCGACACGACGTGGAACATGCCCGTCGGCTACGGGCTCTCCGAGACGTGCGCGTTCTTCGTGGCCCACCCCTCGGACACACCCCGCGAGCTGCTCAGGGCGAGCATGGGCCGGCTGCTCCCCGGGAACCGGCTGCGGGTGGTGGATCCGGCCGACGGGCGCGTGCTCGGCCCCGGCGAGGAGGGCGAGCTGGCCATCGCCGGTCCGACGCTCATGGCCCACTACCTCGGCCGCGAGCCCGAGGAGTGCTTCGACGACGACGGGTTCTTCCACACCGGCGACGCCGGCTTCGTCGACGACGACGGCTACGTCCACTTCACCGGACGGCGCACCGAGATGATCAAGACGGGCGGTGCCAACGTTTCCCCCGCCGAGCTCGAGGTCGCGCTCCGGGCGTGCCCGCCGGTGAAGCTGTCGCGCATCGTGGGCCTGCCCGATCCCCGCCTCGACCAGATCGTGGTGGCGTGCATCACGCTCAAGGACGGCGCCGACGCCACCGAGGCCGAGATCCAGGCGTTCCTGCGCGGCCGGGTCGCCTCCTACAAGGTGCCCAAGCGGGTGCTCTTCTTCGCCGAGGGCGAGATCCCCATGACCGCCAGCGACACCAAGGTCCGCGACGCCGACCTCGTCGCCCTGGCCACCGACCGCCTCGCCGAGGCGACCCCTGTCCCTTCGACCAGCGGAGACCGATGAACCAGCCCACGGCCGACGAGCAGACCCAGCCGCAGACCGACTCCCTCGACGTCTCGGACCTCGACCAGTACATGGGCGTGCCGATGGAGCCGGGTGAGCTGAAGGAGCCGGTCACCACGAACGACATCCGGCGGTGGGTGCAGGGCATGCACTACCCGAACCCGCTGCACTACGACGAGCGGTGGGCGGCCGAGAGCCGATTCGGGTCGATCGTGGCGCCGCAGTCCTTCACGGTGGCCTGCGACACCAGCCACGGTTGCTCACCGGCCCAGGTCGGGAAGATCCCGAGCTCGCACCTCATCTTCGGGGGCGACGACTGGTGGTTCTTCGGGCCGCGCATCGGGGCCGGCGACAAGCTGGTGTGCCACCGGATGCCGTATGACTACAAGGTCACCGAGACCAAGTTCGCCGGCCCGACGTGCTTCCAGCGGGGCGACACCCTCTACATCAACCAGCGGGGTGAGCGGGTCGCCCTCCAGCGGTCGACCGCCATCCGCTACCAGGTGCGGGAGGCCACCGAGAAGAAGCTCTTCTCCGAGCCGAAGGAGCCGGAGTGGACCGACGACCAGCTGGCCGAGCTCGAGGCCCGGAAGCTCGGGTTCATCGACCAGATCCAGACGCTGCGCCACGACCCCCGCCCCTTCGAGAGCGTGAAGGTGGGTGACCGGTTGGCCGGCAACGTCCTCGGCCCCCACAGCCTGGCCAGCTTCACCACCGAGTGGCGGGCCTACCCCATGACGACGTGGGGGGCGATGGCCAAGGGGCCGACGACGGTGCGGGCCGAGGCGCTCGGCTACACCAAGGAGATGGCCGGCTTCGAGGGCGACCGCCGGATGGAACGGGTGAACCCGGAGCTGACCGACGGCGCCTACTACGGCCCCTCGCGGGGTCACCTCCAGCCTCGCTGGGCCCAGCACGTCGGCATGCCCCGGGGCTACGGATACGGCGCCTCGATGGGCGCGTGGATCCTCGACTACGTGGCGGCGTGGGCCGGTGAGTGGGGCTTCGTCACGTTCGCCTCCGCCCAGTACCGCAACCCGGCCTTCACCGGCGACGCCACCTTCCTCGCCGGCGAGGTGGTCGACACGAGGGTCGAACGGCGCCGCCGCCACCTGGTGAGGGTGCGGGTCGAGCTGCGCAACCAGGACGACGCGGTGATGGCCAAGGCCGAGGTGGAGGTCGAGCTGCCCGCGGCGTGAGCCGAGTCAGGATCGGTGGATGAGGTTCATCCGCGCCGTCAGGACCGGCTCGTCGGAGCGGTCGCTGTAGGTCGTCTCGGTGACCAGGAACGTCATGGTGCGCTCGCCGGTCTCCTTGACGTAGTAGTCGACCACCGTGGTCTCGGCGGTGAGGCGGTCGCCGGCCACCACCGGCCGGTGGTAGGTGAAATCCTGCTCGCCGTGCAGGATCATGCCCCCACCGCTGATCAGCGCGCCCATGACCTCCGCCATGGGGTTGTCGGGCGGATCGGCGTCGGCCGGCTGCTCCTCGGCGAACGCGCCCCAGTACTGGGCGCCGGAGAAGAAGTACGTCGGCGGGGCCGGGATGTCGTCGAAGCCGGCCGCCTGCGCCGCGTCCCGCCGCTGGTAGACCGGGCTCGACTCGGTCACCGCCTCGGCGAAGCGGGTGAGCGGTCCCCGCTCCACGACCACCACGGCCTTGCCGGTCGATCGACCCACGACGTCCTCCCGCCGGATCGTCACCGCTCGGCCTTCGACGGCAGCGCGGCGGTGGCCTCGCCCGCCGCCTTGACCTGGCCCTCGCCGTTGGCGAGCTCGATGGCGAGGTCGACGAGGCACTCCCCTCCGGCCTGGCGGGTGGCGGTGACGGTGACCGTCGAGACGAGGACCTCGCCGGGCCAGGTCTGCTTGGTGAATCGCACCTTCAGGTGCCGCAGCGCGCCTACGCCGACCCAGTCGGTGGCCGACCGCGCCAGCAGGCCCATGGAGAACATGCCGTGCCCGAACACCGAGTCGAGGCCCACCTCGCGCGCCTGCACGTCGTCGTGGTGCATCGGGTTGAAGTCGCCGGACGCACCGGCGTAGCGCACGAGGTCGGTGCGGGTCAGGGTGTGCCGCACCTCGGGTGCGCTCGCGCCCACCTGCACGTCCTCGAACCAGAGCGTGTCGTCGGTCATGAGTGGGGGGCGCGGAGCCGGGGGATCACGTCGGTGGCGAAGCGTTTGAGGGTGCCGTCGCCGGGGGCGTCGCGCAGCCAGAGGATGAGCTCCCGGCAGCCGGCGTCGACGAAGGCCTGGGCCTTGGCCACGACCTGGTCGACGGTCCCCACCAGGTTTTCCTCCAGGTAGGAGTCGGTGTCGGCCCCACCCCACAGGTGACCTCCGCCGGGGGTCTCGCACCACGCCCGGGCGGCGGCGTCGGACTCGAAGAGGCGGCAGTCGGGCCCGTGCGTTCGGGTGATGCTTGCGAAGGGCCGCCCGATCTCCTCGCAATACCCCTCGAGCAGGGCCGACTTGCGCACGAACGACTCCAGACCGACCTGCCAGTTGGTGGCATCGGCGTGGCGCGCCGCGATCCGCAACGTGACCTTCTCCCCGCCGCCACCCACGAGGATCGGCGGCCGGGCCTGGATCGGCTTCGGATCGCAGTAGGCGCCATCCAGCCGGACGTGGTCACCGGCGAAGTCGACCGTCTCCTCCGACCACAGCCGGGGGATCACGGTGAGCGCCTCGTCGAGGAGGGCGAGGCGGTCCCGATCGCCGGGGTACTCATAGCCGTAGGCCTGGTACTCCCGATCGAACCAGCCGGCCCCCAGGCCGAGGATCAGCCGCCCACCCGAGTACACGTCGACGCACGCCGCCTCCTTGGCCAGCAGGCCGACGTTGCGGTACCCCACGCACGTCACGAGCTGGCCGAGACGGATGGTGGTGGTGTGCTGGGCCAGGGCCGCCAGCATGGTGAACGCCTCGAACATGTGCGTGGGCTCCCGCCGCGGCACGGTCTCGACGTGGTCGTAGACCCAGAGGTGGTCATAGCCCAGCTCCTCGGCCTGTCGGGCGAAGTCCACCGACCGGGCCCAGGCGTCGGCCGCCGACCACCCCGTGTACTCCAGCTTCCACCCCTGGGGCACGAACACGCCGAAGCGCAAGCCGTTCTGTCCACCTTCGACGGCATCGCTCACGCCGGGAACTCCCAGTACTGCACCTCGCACATCATGGGCAGCAGGTAGCCGAGGTAGATGGAGTGGATGTTGACCACCTCCTGGTCGTCGATCGACGGGTCGATGATGTCGACCCGCGGGTCCTGCTCGCGGAAGGCCACGGCCCGCTCCCACACCGCCTCGAGATCGGCACGGCTGGTGACGGAGAACCCGAAGTGGTCGAGCCGCGGGCAGCGCATCGGCTCGTCCTCGGCGATGAGGAAGATGAACTGGTCCCAGTGGCCGCAGCTGAAGATGAGCCGCTCCCGGTCGATCGTCATCATGTCGAGCTCCTCGAAGCCGAAGACCTCGCGGTAGAAGCGCACGAGGTCGGCCCGGTTGGTCTCGTCGAGCTGGTCGGCGGACACGCTCATCGCCACGTGGTTGAGGCGGGGCTTGCCCCCGGGATAGAAGGTGCTGGTCACGTCGCCTCCGGTGCGGCAGTGGGGGTCGGGTCGATCGGGTCGGTGGACAGGTTCGGGACGACGATGGCCTTGCCGGCGATGCGGCCGGTGGCAAGGCCCTGGAGGGCGTCTCCGAGGAGGTCCAGGGGCACGTCCTCGGGATCGATGAGGACGTCGGTCGGCAGGGTTCCCGACGCCAGGAGCTCGAGGGCCCGCTCGAAGCCGTCGGCGTCGTAGACGAAGGACCCGCACACCTGGAGCTCGTTGAGGATCATCCGGTTGGGGTCGAACGCCGGCGGCTCGATCCCGGCGCCCACCATCGTGAGCATCCCGCCCCGCTTCAGCTGGTGGAAGCCCGACTCGATGGCGGCCTTCTTGCCGGAGCACTCGAGCACCACGTCGACGGCGTCGGGCGAGATCCGCTCGGGGTCCCACATCGGGTACACCTCGAGCTCGTCGGGCTGGAACACCCGGGCGGCGCCGAGGTCGAGCGCCAGCTGGCGGCGAGCGGCGCCGGGTTCCACCGCGGTGACGGGCCCGATCCCCCGCGCCACCAGCGCGGCGATGGTCAGCGCGCCGATCGGGCCGGCCCCGATGACCATGGCGGTGTCGCCCTCGGCGATGCCCGAACGGGTGATGCCGTGCAGGGCCACCGCCAGCGGCTCGGCCAGCGCCGCATCCCGGCGGGACAAGCCCTCGGGCAGGCGGAGGAGGGCCCGGGCGTCGACGAGGATGTAGCGGGCGAAGGCGCCGTCGTGCTCGTCGGTGATCGAACCCTCACGGTCCTGGCACTGTGACGGCTTGCCCGCTCGGCAGCGCCGGCAACGGCCGCACGTGGGCGAAGCGCCACCGACGACCTCGTCACCAGGGGCCCAGTCGGTGACGTCGTCGCCGACGGCGGCGATGACCCCGGTCCACTCGTGGCCGCCCACCAGACCTGGCTTGCCCCACCCCTCCACCATCATGTGGAGGTCCGAGCCGCAGATGCCGCAGTGGCTGACCTCGACCAGCACGTCGCCCGGCCCGGGGACCGGCACCGCCCGGTGCTCGACGGCCACCTGGCCGTCACCGCGGTACACGGCGACGGCCATCTCGGCCGCTGCTGCCTCGGAGAAGACCTGGGTCATGGGTGGTGCTCGCTTTCGCTGAAGGCCGGGGCCGCTTCACGTTGGCCGAACACCGCCGCCAGGACGTCGTCCCGGCTCGGTTGCCCGGCGAGGACGACCTTGCCCCGCTCCAGCACCACCACCTGCTGGGCCAGCGCAAGGGCGTGGTCGATGTGCTGTTCCACCACCAGGAGGGCGGTGCCGGACTGCAGGATCCGCTCCAGCACCCGGTAGATGTCGGCGGTGATGATCGGGGCCAGGCCGAGCGAGAGCTCGTCGGCGATCAGCAGCCTCGGCTCCAGCACGAGCACGCGTGCGAGGGTCAGCATCCGCTGCTCGCCGCCCGACAACGAGCCGGCGTTCTGGCGCCGGCGGGAGCTGAGGGCGGGGAACAGCTCGTAGGCCCGGTCGACGGCGGCCCGCAGGCCGTTCCGCCCGAACTGGCGCCGGAAGGGCAGGACGAGGTTCTCCTCCACGGTGAGGGTGGCGAACACCGACCGGCCCTCCGGGGCGTGCGCGATCCCGGCGGTGGCGAACGCCTGGGCCGGCCGGGACGAGAAGTCCTGCCCGCCCACCTCCATCCGGCCCGAGGTGGGTGCGAGCATGCCCGAGGCGACGCGGGCCACGGTCGTCTTCCCGGCACCGTTCGGGCCGATGAGCGCGAGAGCCTCGGCCTCGTGGATCTCGAAGGACACGCCGAACAGGGCGTGGAAGGGCCCGTAGCCGGCGTGCACGTCGTCGAGCCGCAGCACGACCGGCCGATCGTCAGCGGTGCCCGGCTCCCGCTCAGCCACCGGTGCCCTGCCCCAGGTAGGCGGTGCGCACCTCGTCGCTGGCCAGCACCTCGGCGGTGGGCCCCTCGGCGATGAGCCGGCCGACGTCGAGCACGTAGGTCCGCGACGCCAGCCGCTCCACGAAGGCCACGTCGTGCTCGCACAGCAGGATGGTCGTGCCCCGCTCGCGCCGCACCTGTTCGAGGACGGTGGCCATCTCGTCGGTCTCCCGGTGGTCGAGCCCCGAAGACGGCTCGTCGAGGAACAGCAGGTCGGGCTCGCAGACGAGGGCGCGGGCCAACTCCACCACCCGGCCGGTCCCCAGAGTGAGCGAGTGGGCGGGCCGCTCGGCGTGCTCGCTCAGCCCCACCAGGTCGAGCACGGCATCACAGCGCTCCCGCTCCTGGAGGGTCGGGCGGGAGCGGCCGGTGAGGTCCCGCCAGAGGCTGGCCCCACCGTTCTGGGCCCGGTGGGCCACGAGCAGGTGGTCCCGGACGGTGAGGCTGCCGAACAGCTCGATGCGCTGGAACGTGCGGGCCAGGCCGAGCTGGGCCCGCTCGTGGGAGGCCAGGCCGGACAGGTCACGGCCCTTCAGCAGCACCTGGCCGGAGTTGGGGCGAAGCACACCCGAGAGGCAGTTGAACAGCGTGGTCTTGCCGGCTCCGTTGGGCCCGATCAGCGCCACCAGCTCCCCCGGCTCGAGGTGGAGCGACACGTCGGACAGCGCAGCGATCCCCTCGAACCGCTTGCCGACGTGGTTGGCCACCAGCACCGACCGGATCTGACCGTTCCCCTGCATCAGCGGCCCGACCCGACCGGGGTGACCAGCTGCTCGGCGGCCGGTGACGGCCCCTTGCCCCGCGCCTTGTCGATCCACCGGAGGATCCGCCGGATGCTCCTGGTGGTCTGCGCCTCGATGATGCCCTCCGGGTGCTTGGCGTAGGTGAGGGCGCCGAACCCGAAGAGGATGAACGCCACGCCGAGCGACCACTCCGGCTTGACGAACTCGAGCACCGACTTGGCGAACCCCGACACGTCGGGGTTGCTGGTCAGGTAGTTGCCCGGCCACCGGAACAGCCGGTCGAGGAGCTGGGGGAACGCGTAGAACGCGATGCCCGAGATGATCGCCGCCTGGACCGAACGGGACCCGGCGGTGATCACCAGCACGAGCCAGACCAGGCCCAGGTAGAAGGAGAAGCTGGCGGCGTAGTTGGCCTGGCCGTTGAAGCTGGCCACCAGGCCACCGCCGAACCCGGCGACTCCGGCGCCGGCCACGAAGGCGACCAGGCGGGGCCGGATCGGGTTGATCCCGACCGCGCTGGCCGCCGGTTCGCTCTCCCGGATGGCGTCGAGGAAGCGCCCGGTGGTGCCCTGGCGGATCAGGATGACGGCCACGCTGAGCACGGCCAGGAACGCCACCGACAGCAGCAGGAAGGCCCGGTTGCCGGCGAAGTCGACGGGGCCTATGAGCGGTCGGGGCACGGTCAGCGGGGTGGCGCCCCCCGACACCCAGCTCAGCGGCACGAGCACGTTCTCGAACATGAGGGCGAAGGCCAACGTGGCCAGGGCCGGGTAGATGCCGGCCAACCGGATGATGGGCAGGCTCAACGCCGCTCCCACGGCGGCCGCCATCAGCGCGCCGAGCACCATGGCCAGCAGCACCGACATGCCGAAGTTGGTCGTGAGCTGGGCGGTGGTGAACGCACCGATGGCGGCGAAGGCAGCCTGGGAGAGCGAGATGGTGCCGCCCACCCCGGTGGTGAGCACCACCGACAGGAGGACGACGCCCAGCACGACACCGCCGGTGACGATGCTCAGCCAGAACTCGTCGAGCACGAACAGGGCGACGACCAGGCCGAGGACGGCGACGGTGACGGCGAAGGCCCGGGTTCCCATGGTCATCCACGCCGGTCGCAGCGACGCCGCCGGCGGCGGTGGCGGTGGGTCGACGCCGGAGAGGGGATCGGTGATCTCGTGGCTGGTGCGCGCCGATCGCCGGAACAGCAACAGCACGAAGAGCACGAGGAAGGGCAGGCCCGGACGGAGCCCGGTGGCCAGCACGCTGTCGGTGGGGAGCAGGCCGGCCAGCTCGGCCTGGAGGATGCCGAGCCCGATGCCGCCGATGAAGGTGGCCACGATGTTGGTGAGGCTGCCGATGACGCAGGCGGCGATGGCCGCCACCAGCAGGGTGAAGAAGTCCAGCGAGCTGAGCTGGGCGAACAGCGGGGCGATGAGCACACCGGCCAGGCCGGCCAGCAGGCTCGACAGCATCCACGAGGCGAGCGAGACCCGGCTGGCGTCGATGCCCTGGAGCTGCACCAGCCGTGGGCTCTCCACCACGGCTCGCATGCGCAGCCCGATGCCGCCGCGGCCGAACATGACGGCCAGGGCGATGACGGCCACGGCGGTGAAGGCGAGGGTGGCGATCTGGCCGGCGTCGAGCACGAAGCGGCTTCCCTGGGGCCACAGGAAGTCGTCGGTGCGCTTCACCCACCAAAGCGCCGGCGGGTTCTTCTTCGATCCGCTCCCGAAGATCAGGCGCACGATCTCGGGGACGGCCACCAGCAGGCCGAGCGACGTGACCAGCTTGGCCAGCGAACCGGCCGTGCGTTGGTACCGGTACAGGAACCGGTCCAGGATCACGCCGATCAGCGGGCCGACCACCACGATGGCCAGCAGAGCGGCCGGCACGAGGGGCCAGTCGTGCTCCTTGCGGACCTCGTAGAACACCACCGCTGACGTGTAGGCCTGTGCCGCGAAGGCCAGGTTGAAGACACCCGAGGTCTTGTAGGTGAGCACCAGGCCGACGGCCAGCAGCGCGAACACGCAGCCGATGGGGATGCCCCGGACGGCGTACTCCAGCAGCTCGCCCATCACGCCGCTCGCCGCACGGGTCTACGCGTCGTACCGGGTGACGAGCTCGCCGCCCTTGTCCACCGCGCAGACGAAGGGCTTCCCGGGCTTGGCGAAGACCGGCTTGAACTCGCTGTCGACGATCTTGGACAGGAACTGGCAGGCCTCGCCCTCCCTCGCCAGGCTGGTGTGGGCGGTGGTCCAGTCCACCCCGGTGATAATCCCGCCGGCCTTGTAGTTCGTGAGCTTGTTCACGGCGTCGATCAGCTTCTCCCGGCTGAAGGCCGGGCCGGCCTCGCGCAGGCCGGTGACGAACAGGTCGGCGTTCAGCCAACCCACCAGGGAGTTCTCCGACGGCTCCTGGCCGGCCTCGTCGATCGCGTCGAGGTAGGTCTGGAGGCCCTCGGGCTTGTCCTCCACCTCCCACTGCACGAAGTCGGTGCGCACGTAGGAGCCCTCGAACAGGTCCCCGAACTCGTCGACGAACTCGTGGTCGTAGGCGTTGGGGAGGTAGGCGATGGCCTTCAGCTCCTGTTTCTTCATCTCCTTGGCCAGCGTGACGACACCGTTGAGGTCCAAGCAGGTGGTGACCAGGTCGACGCCGGCCTGCTTCATCTTCGAGACCTGGACCGAGAGGTCGGCGTTCCCGAAGGCCAGCGACTTGTCGATGAAGGCCAGCTCGGCATCGGCGGCCTCGCCGTACTTGTCGAAGGCGGCCTTCACGCCGTCGGCGCACTTAGCCGCCTGCTCGACGGCGTAGGACAGCACGGCGACCTTGTGGCGGTCCGTCTGCTTGGCCAGCCAGGGCAGGGTCGGCGACGGGCAGTCGAAGCACAGGAAGGACCCGGTCTGGCCGAACAGGTTGCTCTTGGGGTTGGCGTCAGAGCCCTGCCACTCGAGGTTGATGGTCCAGCCGAAGGTCGGGACGTTCTCTTTTACGAGGGTGTCGGCGCCGGTGAAGAGCAGGCTGGCCACCGGCAGGACGGCGAAGACCTTGTCCTGGGTTAGGAGACCCTCGACCTCGACCTTGTTGTTACCGAGCTTGTCGTCCCGTTCCGCGGCCAGGACGAGCTTGCGGCCGTAGATCCCGCCCGAGGCGTTCACCATGTCGAAGTAGGCCTTGACCCCTTCGAAGGCGTCGCCGTAGGTCCCGCCCAGAGGGTTGGTGACCGAGGCGACGCCGCCCACCCGGATCTCGGTGTCGGTGACCCCGGGGGCGTCGACGGGGACGTTCTTCCCCGGGTTCTCGACGTCGGCACCGCCAGAGCCGCCTGCCGTCGTGCTGCTGACGCCGGAAGCCTTGGTGTCGGAGTTCGAGCACGCTGCGGCCACGAGCGAGACGGCCAAGGCAAGGGCCAGCACCGGGACCCGTCGTCGGTTCCGCATGGGAACGCCCCCCTTTTCCGGCCAGGCCCGGCTGGCCGATCGCCAACCTGACGCCGGCGTCAGATGTCGAGCGTGACCATATGCCGAATTCGGGCGGCGCGCTGGCGCGGCCGTCGTGTGCCCCTGGTGGCGGCCCCTCACCTAACACCGGTGTCACCTTGCTGCTACGTTCGGCCCACCATGGGAGCGCTCGACGGCAAGGTCGCCATCGTGACCGGCGCCGGGCGGGGGATAGGGCGGGGCGAGGCCATGGCCCTCGCCGCCGAGGGTGCCGCCGTGGTGGTCAACGACCTCGGCGTCTCGGCCGACGGGACAGCCGTGGGCGCCAGCCCGGCCGAGCTGGTCGTCGAGGAGATCACCGCCGCCGGCGGCCGGGCGGTGGCCGACGCCAACGACGTAGCCTCCTGGGCTGGGGCGGAGGCGCTGGTGCAGGCGGCGGTCGGCACCTACGGTCGCCTGGACGTCCTCGTCAACAACGCCGGGTTCCTGCGCGACGCGATGAGCTTCAACATGGACGAGGCGGCGTGGGACGACGTCGTTCGCGTCCACCTCAAGGGCCACTTCGCTCCCACCCGGTTCGCCGCCGCGCACTGGCGCGAGCGGGCGAAGGCTGGCGACGACGCCGGTGGCGCGATCGTCAACACGGCTTCGGAGGCCGGGCTCTACGGCGGCACCGGTCAGGCCAACTACGTCGCCGCCAAGGCCGGCATCGCCGGCATGACCATCGGCCTCGCCCGCGAGCTCACCCGCTACGGGGTGCGGGTCAACGCGGTGGCGCCCCGGGCCCGGACGCGGATGACCGAGGCGCTGCTCGGTGAGATGGCCGCCGAGCAGCAGGACACCTTCGACGAGTGGGACCCGGACAACGTCGGGCCGGTGGTGGCGTGGCTGGCCAGCGACGCCGCCGCCGACGTGTCCGGTCAGGTCTTCGTCGTGGTCGGCGGCCGGGTGCACCGCTTCCGCGGCTGGGAGATGGTGGCTGAGATCGAGCAGGACGGCCGGTGGTCGGTGGAGGCCATCCAGGCTCGCCGGGCCGAGCTGTTCGGCGAGGACCGGCCCGGTCCGCCCACCATGGGCTTCGGACGCTGACCGTGGAGTGGAACGGCGCGGTCGCGATCGTCACCGGTGCCTCCCGCGGGATCGGCCGGGCGGTGGCCGTCGCCGCCGCCGAGCGGGGCGCACGCATGGGGCTCCTGGCCCGCGACGAAGGAGACCTGCGCAGCGTCCTGGCCGAGATCGGCGGTCGGGGCGCGGTCGCGGTGGCCGACGTGGCCGACCCGGACGCGCTTCGCGCCGCGACCGACGCTCTCGAGTCCGAGCTCGGTCCGGTGGACGTGCTCGTGGCCAACGCCGGCATCGGCGCGTACGGCGCGTTCGCCGATCTCGGCCGCGAGGAGCTCGAGCGAATCGTGCGGGTGAACGTGCTCGGCACCGCCCACGCCATCCGGGCGGTGGTGCCGGGGATGATCGAGCGCCGTCGTGGCCACATCGTGACCATCGGCTCCATCGCCGGCCGCATCGGCTCGCCGTTCGAGGCGATCTACTCGGCGACCAAGTTCGCCGGCGTCGGTCTGACCGAAGCCCTCGCCGTGGAGCTCGAGCCGTACGGCGTCGGGGTGTCGATCGTGAACCCGGGGCCGGTGGCCACCGCCTTCGGCGAGGCCCGCGGCCACCCCTATGACCGCGACCGACCCCGGCCGGTGCCGGCCGAGCAGGTGGCCGCGGCTGTCGTCAAGGCGGTCGAGGACGGTGTCGCCGAGCAGTACGTGCCCGGCTCGTTCCGCCCGGCGGTCGTGGTCCGCCACCTGGTGCCGCCCCTCTTCCGGCGGGGCCTGAAGCGCAACTTCACCCGCGAGCTGGCCCGGGACCGGGCGACGCGGTGAAATCGCCGTCGCGGTGGGGGACGTGACCGTCCACCCGCTCGACCCCCTAGGGGCGGAGGAGATCACCGCCGCGGTTGCAGCCGTCCGGGGCACCGGCCGCCTTTCCGACTCCGCCCGGTTCTCGACCATCACGCTGGACGAGCCGGCCAAGGACGAGCTCGACCGGGTCGGACGGCAGGCTCGGCTGGTGATCGTGCCCGGACCCGAGGCCTCGCTCGTCGAAGCTGTCGTCGACGTCGGCACCGGGGAGGTCCTCAGCTGGGTCGAGGGTGACGACCTGCGCCCCGCCCTCGGCTTCGAGGAGTCCTTCAACGCCATCGTCGCCCTCCACGGACACGACGGCTTTCGGGCGGCGATGGCGGCGCGGGGCATCACCGACCTCGACAAGGTGCAGATCGACCCGTGGCCCACCGGCGCCTTCGGCGTGGCCGCCGAGGCGGGGCGGCGGGTCGTCCGTTGCATCTTCTTCTACCGGGAGCAGCCCGAGGACAACGGCTACGCCCGACCGATCGAGGGCCTGATCGTCACCGTGGACATGGCCCGGGGCGAGGTGCTCGACCTCGTCGACCATGGTGCCGTGCCCATCCCGGAGGGAACCGGGAGCTACTACCCCGAGGACAACGGCCCCCTCCGTGAGGACCTCCGGCCCGTGTCCATCACCCAGCCCGAAGGCGTCAGCTTCACCGTCGACGGCCACCTGGTCTCCTGGCAGCGGTGGTCGATGCGGGTGGGGCTCGATCCGCTCGAGGGCATCGTGCTGCACAACGTCGGCTACGAGGACGGCGGCCGGACCCGCCCGATCCTGCACCGGGCGTCGATCAGCGAGATGGTCGTGCCCTACGGCGATCCCGGCCCGGTGCACGGCTGGAAGAACGCGTTCGACGCCGGCGAGTGGGGGCTAGGCCGCATGGCCGGCTCCCTCGCCCTCGGCTGTGACTGCCTCGGCGAGATCCGCTACCTCGACGCCGTGGTCGCCGACGAGCAGGGCAACCCGGAGACCAAGGCCAACGCCATCTGCATCCACGAGGAGGACCACGGGATGCTCTGGAAGCACGTCGACCTGCTGAGCGGGCGGGGCGAGGTCCGGCGGTCCCGGCGACTCGTCATCTCGTCGATCGCCACGGTCGGCAACTACGAGTACGGCTTCTACTGGTACTTCTACCAGGACGGCTCCCTGGAGCTGGAGGTGAAGCTCACCGGCATCATGTCCACCAAGGCGGTGGGCCCCGGCGAGCCCGCCGCTCACGCGCCCGTGGTCGCGCCCGGCCTGGCCGCGCCGGTCCACCAGCACCTGTTCTGCGCCCGGCTCGACCTGGACGTGGACGGTCCGGTCAACGAGGTGCACGAGGTCGACGTCGAGCCGATGCCCGCCGGCCAGGACAACCCGTGGGCCAACGGCTTCGCACCGGTGGAGACCCGCCTCGAGCGTGAGCAGCAGGCCCGCCGCCGAGTCGATCCGGCCCGCAGCCGCTGCTGGAAGATCGTGAACCCCGAGGTCCGCAACGGCGTGGGCCAAGCGGTGGCCTACAAGCTCGTCCCCGGACCGACGCCCACGCTGCTCGCCGGCGAGGGCTCCAGCGTCGCCTCCCGGGCGGGGTTCGCGGCGTACAACCTGTGGGTCACGCCCTACGCCGCCGCCGAGCGGCGGGCCGCCGGTGACCACCCCAACCAGCACGCCGGGGGCGACGGGTTGCCCCGGTGGACGGCAGCGAACCGTTCGGTGGTCGGCACCGATGTCGTGGTGTGGCACACCTTCGGGGTCACCCACGTCCCCCGGCCGGAGGACTGGCCGGTCATGCCGGTCGGGCGCTGCGGGTTCCAGCTCTCCCCCGCCGGCTTCTTCGACGCCAACCCTGCGCTCGACGTGCCGCCACCGGACCACTGCGGCTGACCGTGGGAACCGTCGCCTTCGTCTGTGCCATGCCGATGGAGCTGCGCCCGTTGGCCAAGCGGCTCGGCCTTCAGAAGGGCGACGTCGGCGGGTTGAGGGCTCGGACCGGTCGCCTCGACGGTCGCGACGTCGTGGCCATCGTGACGGGCATGGGCACGGAGCTGGCCACGACGGCCACCGACCGGCTCCTCGACGCGATCACGCCCGAGCGCGTCGTCGTGGTCGGCATCACCGGTGCGGTGGAGGACGAGACGCCGATCGGGACGCTCGTCGTCCCCGAGGTGGTGGTACACGGTGCGACCGGCTGTGAGCACCGCCCCCACCCGCTGGGGACGGTCACGCCGCATGGGGCCATGTGGACCACCGACGTGATCACCCCACCAGACGAGCTGGCCGCGCTCCGGGCCAGGGGTGTCGTCTCGCTGGACATGGAGACGGCCGCCGTCGCCGCCTGCTGCGAGGACCGGGGCATCCCGTGGTCGGTGTTCCGCGTGATCAGCGACCGGGCCAGCGACGGCAGCGTGGACGACGAGATCTTCCGGCTCAGCAACCAGGACGGGACGCCGAACGGCCCTGCCGTGCTGCGCTACTTCCTCCGCCACCCCGGCCGGATCCCGGCCATGGTCACGCTGGCCAAGGGGTCCAAGCTGGCGAGCGAGCGGGCGGCCGCGGCGGCCGTGGACGCCGTTCGTCACGCCGCCTGACGGTCGGGCCGCTCAGCTCTCGATGACGGCGATGGCGCGCTCGGGACAGTTCCGGGCACCGAGGCGCGCCGCCTCTTCGAGTTCGGGCGGGACCTCCAACGACCGGGTGGCGCAGTAGCCCTCGTCGTCGGACTCGTAGATCTCGGGGACGAGCGTGTAGCAGCGGCCGTGCCCGGTGCAGGCCTCGGCGTCCACCTCGATCCTCATCGCCGGCATGGTAGGTCTGCGGTGACACCGGCGCGACGGTTGGGTAGGACGGTTCCATGATCTTGGCCGAGGAGTTCGTTCTCCTCGCTCTCGATGCCGACGGTCGGGTCGCCCAGGGGATGTCGAACCAGCCGGCGGCCGCCGTGGGCGTGACCGGAGCGCTTCTCACCGAGCTGGCCCAGCAGGGCCACGTCGACCTCACCGACGGTCGCATCCGACTGGCCGGCTCGACCCCCAGCCACCCGGTGCTCGCCTCGGTGCTCGAGAACCTCGTTCCCCACGACGGCAAGAAGCTGAAGAACCGGCTCGGGTCGGTGAGACACGCCGGCTGGAGCGAGGTCGTCGACGCCATGGTGGCCAACGGGGTGCTCGGGCGGGAGAAGCACCCGCTGCACCCGACCCGCCACCCGGCGAGCGACCCGGCCGCCCACCAGGCCCTCATCGAGGAGATGAGGGCCGCGGCCACCGGCGATGACCCCCTCGATGCCCGCACGGCCACCCTCCTTGCCCTCGCCGGGCCGTGCCAGATGCTCGAGGTGGTCGCGCCCGACCGTTCTGATCGCCCCACCGCGAAGCGGCGCATCGCGGAGGCGGCGGAGCAGGTGCCGGCGGCGGCGGCCGTGAAGTACGTCGTCGACACCGTGCTGGCGGAGGGCTAGGGCGGCGGTCGCCAGCTCCTCCAGGCTGAGCTGTGTCGCAGGCTGCCCACCGAAGCCCAGCCGAGGCGGGGTCTACCCGGCCGCCACCAGGCGCGGGCCGGCCCATGGCGCGGGATGCGACACGTTGTCCTGCACCGACCACCCCGGGCACCCGTCGGCCGCTTCTGTCAAGGCCCTGTCTCGTCCTCCCCTACGGTGACGCCATCGGACGCGTCCAGGTGTTCACGAGCCTCACATGAGGGCCCGGCCGGCCGGCTTCGTGCTCATCGCAGGGGCAGCCGTGTACGCGGTCCTCGTCGGGGCCGCGGGGGTCACGTTCAACTGCACACCGCTCGTCATCGGCGTCTCGGCTTGCGCCGCAGGCCTGCTCGGCCGAAGTCGCCGGCTGGTGCCCATCGGGCTGACCCTGGTGGGATGGGGGGCCGCGATCCTGCTGGTACGCGACGGGCCTCTGCCCGACGACCGTGTCGCCCCGGCCTACCTCGTCGGGGCGGCGATCGGGCTTCTGGCCGCCCACGCGGTGGCCCGCCCCTGGCACCTCTCCCTGACCGGTGCGCTGATGACCGCTCTGATCAGCGGCACCGTGTTCTACGTCGCCTATGACATCGACACGCTGGCCGACTGGCCGGTGTGGGCGGCCGCTCTCACGGTGTGGGGCGCCTTCGAGGTGGTTCGCAGGCCGGCGGTGTGACGGGCACGACCGTCGTGGTTGGCGCCGGCCACAACGGTCTGATCGCCGCCTGTTACCTGGCTCGAGCCGGGCGGGACGTGCTCGTCGTCGAGGCGCTCGACCGGCCCGGGGGCGGGTCGCGCACCGAGGAGACCGTTCCGGGCTACCGGTTCGATCTCCACTCCGCCGCCCACAACATCATCAACATGACCGACATCCCCGAAGAGCTCGACCTCGCCGCCGCCGGGCTCCACTACCTGGAGATGGACCCGTTCTCGATCGCCGTGCACGCCGACGGGCGACGGGTGCGGTTCTTCCGATCGGTGGAACAGACGGTCGACTCGATCGCCGAGGAGTCACCGGCCGAGGCGCTGGCGTACAAGCGCTTCATCGAGAGCTCGATGCCGATCGTGCGCACCGTGCTGCCCGCCATCCGCGGCGACATGTCCCCCCGGGCGCTGCCCCGCCAGATCACCAACCTGGTGCGGGCGCTGCGCCACCAACCCCTCATCACCGCCCGGGATGCGATCAGCCCGTACGACTCGCTGCTACGACGACGGCTGCCGTCGGACCTGACGAGGGGGCCGGTCGCGGCGTTCGCCGCCCACGCCGGGGTGGGCCCCTCCGTCCCGGGCGGTGCCCTGTTCGCGTTCTGGCAAGCCGCCTACCACCTGTTCGGCCAGTGGCACGGACGGGGCGGCGCTCAGAACCTGACCGACGCCCTCGTCACCCGCCTCGCCGCCCTCGGCGGCCAGCTCCGCTGCGCAGCACCGGTCGAGCGGATCGAGGCACCCGGCGGCAGGGTGCGCGCCGTGGTGCTCGAGGACGGCGAACGCATCGCCGCCCGGAGCGTCATCACCGCGATCAACCCCAAGACGGCGCTGCTCGAGCTCCTCGACCCGCCCCTCGGTGGCCACGGCGGCGCCGACCTCGCCGCCGCCCGCAGCTCCAACGTCGTCCAGGCGCTCGTCCACGTCGCCACCGACCGGCTGCCCGCGTACCCGAACAGCCGGCCCGGCGACTGGAACGGCCTGCAGAGCTACGTCGACCACCTCGGCGACCTCACCGACGCCTGGACCCGATCCGAAGCCGGTCTGCTCCCGGACCCGCTGCCGCTCTACGCCTTCACGCCATCGGCCCTCGATGACCGGCTCTCCCCCGCCGGTCACCACACCGTCTACCTCGCCTGTCCCGCGGCACCGTCCCGTGTCGAAGGGGGCTGGCCTGCCCGCCGCGACGAGCTCGTCGACGCCTGCCTCGACACGGTGGAGGCTCGCGCCCCGGGGTTCCGTGCCAGCGTCCAAGGCCTCTCCACCTGGACCCCGCACGACATGGAGCGCGTCGAGCGGTGGCCCGGCGGTCACCCCATGCACCTCGACATCGCTCTCGACCAGCTCGGCCCGTTCCGGCCCACCAAGCGGCTGGGCCGGTGGCGCACGCCGGTCGACGGTCTCTACATCTCCGGCGCCGGCACGAACCCCTCCGGCGGGATCGCCGGCACGCCCGGGCGCCAGGCGGCCCGGGCGCTGTTGGCCGACCTCGGATGAGCGCGCTCGCCACGCCCACCCCGGCATCGTCGCCGGCGCTCGGTCACACGGGCGAGCCTCGGCGACGACCGGGACAGCAGCTACTTCTTGCCGGTGCCACCCTTCACCACGATCGTGGCTGCGTTGGTGTTGTTCGACCCCACCGGATCGGTCGTGGTGCTGGTGACCGTGGCGGTGTTGGTGATGCTGCCGACGGACCCTTGCACCTGCGCCTCGACCACGAAGGTGACCGACTGCGGACCCCGTGAACGACACGTTGCCCGTGGCCCGGTTGTTCGAGCCCTGCGGATCGGGGGTGTCGCTGTTGACGCCTGCAGGGCCGGATCCACCTGGCCGGGAGACGTCGGAGTGCTCGACCCCGCCCCCGCACCGAGACCCTCAGGGTGGTCTGACGGCGTGCGGGACTGGGTGCCGCGAAGTCACGCAGCGGCTTGCGCGTCCGCGCCCCTGGCGATGGAGCGCTCACCTGCGAGTGCTCGCCGCCGGCGCTCGAAGAGCGAGCCGTCACCGCGGCTGCAGGCGCCAGCGACAGCTCCGACACAGCTGGTATGACCAGCAGCGCGCCGAGGAACGCGACGAATAAGCGACGCACCATGATCTTGACCTTCCGCCCGCAGAGCGCCCCGGAGGGGCCTCCTCTGCCTGCTCCGGCACTCTCGTCCGGATCCGTGCCGGGGTTCAGGGGTACCAGCAGTTGTCCTCCCCCTCGTGGTGGCCACCCTCGCGTGAGCCGGTCAGGGCCCCGTTCGTGGGGTACGACCGCGCCGGCTGCCGCGTACGCTGAGGAAGGCGATGGGTCGGATGGCCAACCGGTAGAGGGGCCGCACCCACCAGGGCGAGCGGAGACGCGGCGCGGCCGGGCCTACCCGGCCGCCACCAGGCGCAGGTTCACGAGGAACAACAGGACGCCGGCGAGGACGCCCAGGCTGTGCCAGACCTCGTGGTAGCCGAACCACCGGGAGGTCAGCCGTGGTCGCTTCGCCGCGAACAGGGCGGCGCCGACGGTGTAGAGCAGGCCGGCCGCCACCACCAGCAAGAGGGACCACGGCTCCCGGACGAGGGCGGGGAGGGCGGCCAGCCCGGTCCAGCCGAGGACGATGTAGAGGGCGTTGCCGAAGATCGGGGCCCGTTCGAGGGCCACGATCTTGACGACGACGCCGGCGACGGCGCCCGCCCACATGACGCCCAGCAGGATCCACCGCCATCCTCCATGGAGGCCGAGCACGCAGATGGGCGTGAACGTGCCGGCGATCAGGACGTAGATCATGCAGTGGTCGGCCCGCTGCAGGACCCGTCGGACCCGGGGCGACCACGCCCCGGTGTGGTAGGTGGAGCTGGTCAGGTACAGGAGGCAGGCGGTGGTCCCGTAGACCCAGGCGACGACCTCGGCCTGCAGGCTCGACGCCGAGCGGACGAGTACGACGGCTCCCACCACCGAGGCCACGAACGCCACTTGGTGCAGGCGTCCCCGCAGCACGGGTCGTTCCATCAACGTGGGCTGGTGGTCCATCTGGTCATCCCGGGCCGGTGTCACGCAACCGGGTTCGAGGCTAGGCGGAGCCCGGTGCGATCCCGCGTCGGTCGATGACGGCCGATAGCTTGCCGGGCGGAGCGCGACCGTGCGCCCGTAGCCCCCGAGGAGCGCATCGTGGCCCAACCGAAGACCCCACCGACCAAGGCCAACGCGAGGGCGGCCAAGCGCGCCGATGTCACGGCCCGGACGACGTCCACCGAGCCGCAGCCGACCGGTGACAGCGGTGGGGGGCTCGAGGGCGACCCGACCGCCCCGGCCACCGCCCCCGCCCGGGACTCGGCGCAGGTCGGGTCAGTGCCGAGGGACGGCGCCGTCGGCCTCAGCTGGGCTCAGGACGGCGACGCCATCACCACCGCGCAGGGCCAGCGGGTCGAGGACACCGACAACTCGCTGCGGGTCAGCGGGCGTGGACCGACGCTGCTGGAGGACCACCACCTCCGCGAGAAGATCATGCACTTCGACCACGAGCGCATACCCGAGCGCGTCGTCCACGCCCGGGGAGCCGCCGCCCACGGCCGCTTCGAGCTTTACGACTCGCTCGCGGACATCACCTCGGCCGAGGTGCTCACCGACACCGCCGCCGTCACCAGGGTGTTCGTCCGGTTCTCCACCGTCGCCGGTTCCCGCGGCTCGATGGACACGGCGCGCGACGTGCGCGGGTTCTCGGTGAAGCTCTACACGACCCAGGGGAACTGGGACCTGGTCGGCAACAACATCCCGGTGTTCTTCATCCAGGACGGCATCAAGTTCCCCGACTTCGTGCACGCCGTGAAGCCGGAGCCCGATCGCGAGATCCCCCAGGCCCAGTCGGCCCACGACACGTTCTGGGACTTCGTCTCGCTCCAGCCCGAGAGCACGCACATGCTCATGTGGGTGATGTCGGACCGGGCCATCCCCCGCTCTTACCGCACGATGGAGGGCTTCGGGGTCCACACCTTCCGCCTCGTCAACGCCGCCGGCCGGTCGTCGCTGGTGAAGTTCCACTGGAAGCCGGTGGCCGGCATCCACAGCCTGGTCTGGGAGGAGTCCCAGAAGCTCGGCGGCATCGATCCCGACTTCCACCGCCGGGACCTGTGGAACGCCATCGAGTCCGGCGCCCTCCCCGAATGGGACCTGGGGGTGCAGGTGATGCCCGACTCCGAGGACCAGACCTTCGAGGGCATCGACCTCCTCGACCCGACGAAGATCGTGCCCGAGGAGCTCTGCCCCGTGCGCCTCGTCGGGCGGATGACCCTCGACGCCAACCCGGCCAACTTCTTCGCCGAGACCGAACAGGTGGCGTTCCATCCGGGCCACCTGCCACCCGGCATCGACCTGACCGACGACCCGCTACTGCACGCCCGCCTGTTCTCCTACCTGGACACCCAGATCACCCGGCTCGGTGGGCCCAACTTCGCCCAGCTGCCGATCAACCGTCCCGCCGCGCCGGTCAACGACAACTTCCGCGACGGTTTCGGCCAGCAGGCGGTCCACACCGGCCGTTCGCCGTACTCGCCCAACAGCGTCGGCGGGGGCTGCCCGTTCGCCACCGGCGACGCCGGGTTCGTGCACTTCCCCCAGCCGGTGGAGGGCACGAAGGTGCGTCGGCGACCGCAGTCCTTCGACGACCACTTCAGCCAGGCCACGCTGTTCTGGAACAGCCTGACCCCGGCCGAGCAGGAGCACGAGGTGGGTGCCTTCTCCTTCGAGCTCTCGAAGTGCGCCGACCCGGCCATCGTCGCCCGCATGGTGGCCAACCTGGGCAACGTCGACGCCGACCTCGCCGGACAGGTCGCCGCCCACCTGGGTCTGTCGGCGCCCTCCGGCGACCCCTCGACCGATGCCGGTAGCTCACCCGCGCTGTCGACCGCACCCGAGACGTCCGGCCCGATCGACGGCCGGGTGGTGGGCGTGCTCGTGACCGGGGGGGTCGACGCTGCCGGCGTCAACGCCCTGCGCAGGGCGCTCACGCGGGCGGGCGCCGCCATGCACGTCATCGCCCCCCACGGTGGCGCCGTGAAGGGAGGTGGCCGGACCTCGGTCACCGCCGACGCGACCGTGTTCAACACGGACTCGGTCGTGTACGACGCGCTGGTGGTGGCCGGGGGCACCGGCCCGCTGGACCCCAAGTCGGCGATGATGCTGCAGGAGGCCTACCGACACCACAAGACGCTGGCGGCGTGGGGCTCGGGCGTCGAGGCACTGGTCGCCGCCACGATCCCTCCGGGCGCCGCCGGCGTGGTCACCGACGAGCGTGTCGCCAAGCCGTTCAACGATGCGCTGATCGAGACGATGGGTTGGCACCGCCACTGGGAGCGCTGACCGGGCTGGTCCCGAGTCGGCGAGACTGGTCGCATGGCCTTCGGTCAGCAGTCCGGTCCACCGGCGTCGGCACGACAGGTGCAGCAGCTCCTCGACCTCGTCCGGGCGGCCGGCCACGAGGACTTTCGCGACGCCCGCGGCGCCATGGGGCTCACCCAGCGCCAGGCGGCCGGCAAGTTCACGCGCGACGAGGCCGCCGAGCTCATCGACCGGCTGGAGGAGGCAGAATCGACGGGAGATGCTCCCGCTCCGACCAGGCCGTCGACGGCGGCGGCGAGGCCATCGGCCGTCGAGCAGGCCCTGGGTCGGGCCACGCCGGAGCAGCTCGCCGCCGAGCTGCAACGTCGCGGGTGGATCGTGGTCGAGCCCTGACCTCCCGGAAGAACGCTTCTTCGTGCGGCACGAAGAAGCGCCGATCCGGCCGCGTTTTCGCTTCTGCGTGCGAGAAGCTCCCGCCACGGGCGCGATCGACTCGTAGAAGGGAAACGCAGCCCGCGCTCAGCTCCGATCGCCGTACATCAGGGAACCCGGCGTGGTCAGCAGCTCACCCGTCTCGAGCCACGTCTTCAACCCCGAGAGGATCATGGGCCACCCGCCGTAGAGCTCCTCGTTGGCGCCCTCGCGCAGCTGGTCGTGGGTCACGGTCAGCCGGCAGGAGTCGCCGACGGGCTCGATCTCCCAGGTGACCCTCGACGCGCCCTCGTCCTTCGGTCACATGTCAAGGCTCGCTCCGCCGAGAGGTACGTTCGGACGATGTCCGATCACACGATCCCTGACCCGGAGCCCAAGGAGATCGACGAGAAGCTCGCCATGGAGCTGCGTCACCTCGCCTCGGACGCGGTGCCGAAGGGCCGGCCGTCGGTCCCCGAGGACTCCTGACACCCTCAGGCTGATCACGAACGACGTGCGCTACCAGCTGAAGGCTCACAACACGGCCACCGCGTCGGCCAACAAGATCCACGACGACGCCGTGGCCACGCAGCTCGGGTTCCGGGGCGGACTGGTGCCGGGGGTCGACGTGTACGCGTACCTGTGCCACCTCCCGGCCGAACGCTGGGGGCGATCATGGCTCGACCGGGGCACGATCACCGCCCGCTTCGAGTCTCCCGTCTATGACGGCGACGAGGTGGAGGTCACCGCCGCGGCGGCCGACGGGGGCGGGCTCGACCTCACCCTGTCAGATCCGTCCGGGGCTCGCTGCGCGGTCGCCCGGGCCAGCCTGCCGGACGGACGGCAGCTGGTCCCCGACGCCACCGGCTGGCCGTCGGGCCCCCCACCGCCCGACCCCCCGAGGGCGAGCGCCGAGACGCTCACCGGCGCCCCGCTCGGCAGCATCACTGCCGGCTTCGTGGCCGACCGGGCCGGCGAGTACCTCGACGGCGTCCGCGAGGACCTGGCCCTCTTTCGGCTCGAGCGGCTGGCCCACCCGGGCTGGCTGCTGCGCATGGCGAACTCCGTCCTCGTCGCCAACGTGACGATGGGCCCCTGGATCCACGTCGAGAGCAGCGTCCGGTTCCTCGGCGCGGTGGGTGACGGTGACCAGGTGGAGACCCGGGCGCTCGTCACCGGGGTGCGGGAGCGCAAGGGTCACCACTTCGTCGACCTCGACGTGCTCCAGTTGGTCGACGGCAGACCGGTGAGCCAGATCGCGCACACCGCCATCTACCGACCCCGGGGGACCTGACGACCTCATCCGAGGCCGCCGTTCCCAGGACTGTCGTACCCCCCGAGTACAACAGGGCGATGGGAAGGAACAACCGCCAGCGCCGTGCCGCCAAGGCCCGCCAGCGGCACCGTCCGGCGCGCCCGGCTGGCTACGCCGGTGGCGCGAACCCGGCTCCCTGGTCACCTCCGTCGGCGTCCACGACCGCCGAGCGGTTCCTCGCCGCCGTCTACGCCGAGCAGGCCGGAGACGGGTTGGGCGTCCGCAGGGCGATCGAACACCTCGGCGGCGGGGAGCGGTCCGGGGTGGCCGGGGAGCTCGAGACGATCCTGGAACGCCAGCTCGCGTTGGCGTGGGATCAGGGTTGGCAGCCGGCCGATCTCGACCGGGTGGTGGGTCGTGCTCTCGCAGGCGAGGCCCACGGCCTCCTGCGCGGGGCCGTCGCCGCGCAAGCCGACGGCTATTTCGAGCTCGGTTCCCGGGTCTCCCCTGCGTGGATGGCCCAGGTCGACGGCGTCCTCGGGTCAGGGCGGTCCACTCCGGCCCGGCCGTACCTCGCCCCCACCCACCGCGCTGGGCCTGAGCGGTTGCTGGCCGCCGTCCGCCTGATGGCCTTCCTGCTGCGCCTGCCGGACCTCCCCCGCCTCACCGATCCGCCCTCGGCCTGGAACGACGCCGACAGCCCGTCAGGGCGGTCGCTACCTGCCGGTGTGCTGGCCAAGGTGCGGGCGCTGCTGGCCAAGGCCGAGTCCACCACCTTCGACGCCGAGGCCGACGCGTTGACGGCCAAGGCCCAGGAGCTCATGGCCCGGCACCGCATCGACCGGGCCGTGCTCGAGGCGAGCGGGCAGGCGCGCGGGGAGGAGCCGGAAGGCCGCCGGCTCGGGGTCGACGACCCATACGCCGACGCCAAGGCGGCCCTGCTCGGAGGGGTGGCCGACGCCAACGGCTGCCGGGCGGTGTGGTCGAAGTCCCTCGGGTTCTCGACCGTGTTCGGGTTCGCCGGGGAGCTCGACGCCGTGGAGGAGCTCTTCACCTCGCTCCTCGTCCAGGTCACCGCCGCGCTGCGCCGTGAGGGCTCCAAGCAGGACCGTTGGGGCCGCAGCCGCACCACCCGGTTCCGGCGCTCGTTCCTCGTCGCCTTCGCCGTGCGGATCGGCGCCCGGTTACGGGAAACCGTCGATGCCACCGTCGCAGCGGCCAGCGTGGAGACGGGCACGGCGCTCGTCCCGGTGCTGGCCGCCCGCGACGCCGCCACCGAGGCGACGTTCGCCGCCACCTTCCCCAACATCGGGAGCTTCTCGCCCGCCGCCACCGACGGCGAAGGCTGGCTCGCCGGCACGATCTTCGGCGACCAGGCTGACCTCGCCCTCGGCCCTGAGCTGACTGCGCCGCGGCGGTGACCGATCTCGGTGACCGTCAGCGGCTCAGCCTGGTTAGCCGTTCCGGGGGGACGGGGCACCACGGAGCGGCCGTGCCGGCGAGATCCCACCCGGCGAGCGATGCGCTCGACGGCAAGGTCCCGACCACGGCGCTCGGCGAGCACCTCGACCGCCACCTGGTCGCTGACCCCCTCGACGAGCACGACCGCATCGAAGCCCATGCCTTCGGCCGGCAGGGCGGCCCCGGCGGCCCGACCGACGACGCCCGATGCCGCGGTGACAGCCCCGACGCGCGGTTTGATCTCCACCGGACCCAGCCTGCCAGCGGACCGCGGACGGCACCAGCACGATGCCGTCGGTCGCTGACGTCGACCGCTCAGCCCACGGCGGAGTTGGCGAGGATCGCGCCGTTGCGGAACACCGACACGGGGCCGTCCTCGCTCACCGCGATCACCGTGGCGAGCGGGTCGTCGTGGCTGTAGCGCCGGGCCGACGTGTGGCGCGTGCCCTTGAGCGCGTCGACGGTCTGCTCCGCGACGTCGCTCGGCACCAGCCGTACACCGAGCTGGCGGAGGACCCCCTCTGCGTCGAAGACGGCAGCACCGTCGACCTGGGCGAGGGCGTGGCGCAGCGGCGCCAGATGGGTGGCGGTGCGGATACGCAGGGGCGGCGGCGGCGGCAGGCGCTCCTCGACCGCGGGTCCGTTGTCGCCATCGGGTCGGTAGATGAGGAGAGCACCGATGCGCATCGACCCGAGGTCGTGGATGGCGAACTTGAGCATGTCCTCGATGACCGCGGGATCCCCGTGCACCGACCGGGCGGCGACGACATCGACCCAACTGCTCGCCGGCGACTCGTGGTGCCAGCGGAAGCCCTGCCACCTCAGCACGCCGAAGCGGCCGACGAGCCGCACCGCTCCGGCGGGGTGGCGTTGCACGATCGTGGCGTCGAACGCGTCGGCGAGCACCACGAGGTCCCGCTCGGAGCCGGCCGGCCGATCGAACACCATCCACTCGTTGGCGCCGTCGCTCCGCCGCAGCAACCAGCTCGAGAGGCCGTCGGCGAACAGGCGGGCGGCTGCCAGCGGCTGCTGGTCCAGCGGCCCTCGCGTCACGACCAGCTGCGTCCGTGCTTCCCAGGTCGCCGGATCGGAACGGGGTTCGAGGATCGCTCCGCTGCTCACCACCCGTCGCTCGTGGACCTCCGGGCGCAGGGCGTGATCGATCTCCTCGAGGAGCAGGTCCTGGAAGTCGTCGGTCCCCTCGACGACGACCCCGGCCTCCTCGAGCTCCTCGGCCAGCCGCCGTCGTCGACCCGCTCCCGGCTCGGCCATCGGTCGGACGCTACCGTCGCCCAGCTGAGGGCGGTCCGAGCCGCTGACCCGAGCCGGCGGGCTGACGCGTCGGGACGCGGATCCGGCATCATGGGCGGAGGCCGGCGAGAGGAACCTCGAGATGGAAGATGTCGAGATCGTGCGGAGGATCGGCAAGCTCGCCGATGAGGAGCACCACCTCGAGCGCTCCCACGAGGGTGACGGCCTCTCCGACGAGGAGGTCGCCCGCTTGAAGGAGGTGGAGGTCGCCCTGGACCAGTGCTGGGACCTCCTACGCCAGCGGAGAGCGCGCCGCTCCGCCGGCCAAGACCCCGACGAGGCCGCGGTGCGGCCGGAGAGCACCGTCGAGGGGTACCGGCAGTGACCGGCGACGAAGCGCAGGTCGTCGACGATCCGATCCACGACCGCTTCACCATCGAGCAGGACGGCGTGGTCGCCCAGCTCGCCTACGACGCCGGCGGCGGTCGGCTGGTCCTCACCCACACCGAGGTGCCCGAGGAGATCGCGGGACGAGGGATCGGTGGCCACCTCGTGCGCGCCGCCGCCGAACGCGCCGCCAGCGACGGGCTGACCCTGGCGCCGTGGTGCTCCTACGCCCGGAAGTGGCTGCAGGACCACCCGGACGTCGCTGACGGCATCGCCATCGACTGGGCGCCCCCGCCAGCAGCGGCGCCCAGGTGACCGACAGGCTCCTGCTCACCATTGGGGGATCTACAACGTCGTCGAAGGCGTCGTCGACCACCACATCCTCACCATCCGCCACGTGCGCGACGACGTCGCTGATCCGCTGTGGTGGGACCTCGGGTTCTCGCCCCTCGGCGCTCTCCTGGTCATCGTCGGCTTCGGGCTGCGCCGTCGCCACCGCTCGCGGGGCAGACGCTCACCAGCGCCCGGTCACCTAGGCCTCGAGACGCCTCAGGGTCAGCTCCAGCACCTCGGCGCGGGTGCGCGCGCCGTGATCAGCGGCGATGAAGGCATTGCCGACGAACAGCGCCATGGCGAGCATGCACCGAGCCTCGACGTCGTCCTCGTCCGGGCAGAACGCACCGAAGAGCGAGCGCATGTACGCCATCCGCCGGTTGTCGACCCGGCGGAGGCGCTCGGCGACGGTCCGCTCCCGTCGGGCCCAGTGGCGGACGGCGAGGTCGATCCTCCCCAGGCGGCGGCTGCCGGAAGCCAGCGCGAACAGGCGCCGCAGCCTCGTCCTGGCGTCGCCGCCCCCACCCTCGATGCCTTCGATCACCTCATCGGTGCTGGCCCGCTCCCACTCGTCGAGCATCGCGTCGAGCAGTTCGCCCCGACCGCCGAACTGCCAGTAGAAGCCACCCTTGGTGACGCCGAGGTGCTTCGCCAACGCCTCGATCCGGACCGCGTCTGGGCCACCGGTGGCCAGAGCCTCAAGGCCCTCATCGATCCACCGGCGGCGTGACGTCCGGGTGACGGCCACGAGTGAGCCCCCTCTACGCGCCGACGGAGTTGCCTCCCCCGACGAACGGACCTACCGTCCTATCCATACGCTACCGTATGGATAGAGGTCGGACCGATGAGGGTTGCCCCCAGCGAGCACACCAGCCGTCCGTGGCGGATCCACGAGATCACCCCGGACTTCCGCCTCGAGGACGTGTGGGAGCTGCCGGCCGATGTCGGGTCCGACGACTTCCTGCGGGTGGTGCAGCTGATAGCGGCGTCCGATCCGTCGCAGAGCCCTTCGCATGCCGTCAGCGCTCTGTTCGCCGTCCGGTGGAAGCTCGGCCGCCGGTTCGGGTGGGACGACCCCGATGATGGCCTCGGCTCCAGGGTGCCGACCCTGCGCGACCGCCTGCCGCCCGATCTGCGCGACGGTCCACGCGGTCCGGACTTCGTCGCGCTTCCCTTCACCTCCCTCTTCCTGACCGACGACGAGTGGGCTGCTGAGATCGCCAACCGGACCATGCACGGGGTGATGCACGTCACCCTGGTGTCCAACGACACCGGCGGCTCCCGCGCCCGGATGGCCGTCTACGTGAAGCCGAACGGATGGCTCGGGCAGGCGTACATGGCGGCGATCAAGCCGTTCCGCTACCTGATCGTGTACCCGACGATGCTGCGCCAGCTGGCTGCCAGGTTGCGGGCCGAGCCGGCGCCCGCGCGCGACGTGGGCGGGCGGCGCTCGTGACCCTTCCCCCCGCCAGCGCTGGCCCTGGTGTCGCGGCTCTCTTCGTGAGAGGGGCGTGACCGCCTCAGCACCAGATGGCCACGCGTCGACCGCCGGACTCCTCGGGAGGGTCTGGGAAGCTGCGAGCGGTCCCGGACGCGATGCGTCGAGCGGACCACGCGACCACGGCGGCATCGACGATGTCGTCGGCGACCGCGCCGGCGACGTCGGGGATGACGTCAGGCAGCATGACACCGGCGTCGGACAGGAGCAGCCGCCGGAGCAGCAACCCGTTCCAGGACTTCTTGGACCAGGCCAGGCACTCGCCCGCCAACTCGCAGAACGACACCTCGGGGTGGATCTCGAAGACGCGGGCGTCGGATCCGGCAACCGCGGCGGCCTCGACCATCTTGGGGATCAGGGCCCACGCCTGCCGGGACAGCATCGGGACGCCCACGCCCGTGAGCAGTTCGTTGGCCTCGCCGTAGGACGCAGCGTCAAGGACTTCAGCGGGCGGAGCAGCGAACACGCTGGAGGCGCGGGCGCCGACGAAGCCACGGGCTTCGACGTCAGCGCGTCGGCGACCACCATCGATGTGCCCGATGGGGATGTCCACCCCGATGGCATCGACCGGCTCAGCCCAGTCGATGATCTGGCGAAGTGATCCGAGCCGGGCAGCCTTGAACCCCTCCGCGTCGAGGACGATCGCGATCCAGCCGTACTTGCCCGCCGCGTCGATTCCCACGACTCGGCCGGTCACGGCAGCGGTTCGCCGTCGGCCCGTGGTCGCCTCTTCACCGAAGGACTCGCGTCCCTGCATAGGTCGTGCCGCACGAGACCGTTCGCTCTATCCGAGCCGCGTCAGCACGTTTCGGGTGACCTGTTCGATCTGGGGATCTCGCCCGGCCAGCCCGTGGGCCCAGTCGGTCGACCCCGACGTGATCACCGTCGCGCCCGCCTCGTTCGTGTACGCACCGAGCACGGCGTGGCCGTGGCGGATGCGTTCCATCGCCTCGGGCTCGCGCGTCCCGAACACCCGCGACGCGATGTACTCCAACTCGCTCGGCTGGTCCGGCTTGGGCGGGCGGGGTGCGGTCTCGCGGGTGAAGTGCTGCGTCGGGCACGTGCCGAGGATCTCGAAGGTCGACGGCGTGCCGTCCTCGCCGGTGGGGTACGGCAGGCCGTCGCGGTAGGTGAACACGCATCCGTCGCACTCGTAGCCGACGACCGTCGCGCCGGCCCCGAGCACGTCGCCGTAGCCGAGCCCGGTGCCGTCGAAGATCCAGTGGCCGGCTCGGTGCACGGTGTAACCGCCAAGGCCGCCGGTCACGTTCCGACCGATGCGGTGATAGCCGCCGCGGGTGAACGAGACGCCGGTCATGTGGTTCTCGGGTCGACCGACGACCACGTCGGACCAGAACGTCGTCACCTCCGGCTCGCGGTCGGTCTCCATCAGCGGGTCGTCTCTGAAGAAGCCCTTGTACCCGACCACCACGTCGTGGTCGTCACCCTCGATGCGCACCTGCCACAGCGACGTGTTGCCGGAGAGGAACGCCGCGTTGCCGCCGCGCCCGATGAACGCCTCGACCGTGTCGCGCATCCCGCGGGACCAGTACTCGTCGTGGCCGACCGACAGGTACAGGCCGGCGCCATCCAGCACCTCGGGGTGCGCTTCGAGGTCGGCGTTCGTGCAGATCCCGATCTCGAAGCCTTCGCGTTCCGCCCACTCGATGAACGGCAGCTCCCAGTCGGGCCAGCCGGCCGACCCGGCGTAGCCCGACAGGTGGTTGAGCTGGATGTAGCCGACGTGGGCGGCGTTCTGAGGATCAGGTGCGCCCGTCCCCGTCACGCGACGGCCCTTGCCCGGCGGCTTGAACAGGTAGCCCGCCGCCATCGGCCGCTGCATGGCGACCTGGGTGCCGCCCGTGTACAGGTTCGGCCCGCCGAAGTCGTTGTAGGCCTGCCATGTGTTGGTCGCCAGAGCGAGGACGATGCGCGCGCCAGGCGACGGACGCACGACGAAGAACGCGTAGTCCCGCCGCACCTTCTCGCCGACGTCGATCTCCATCACGACCTCGTAGTAGCCAGACCGCCACGTCGGGTCGACGTCCACCGTGAGCGCGACAGGCCAGCCGCACCCCTTGGAGGAAGCATCCTTCGGCGTCTCGTGCTCGTCGGCCGCCACCGCGTCAGGACGGAGCACGACTTCCCGCTTCGCGCCGATCCTTGCCACCTCGACGCGCACCGGCCGCCCAGCGGACGACGACATGTGCAGACCGACCTCCTCGCCGGCGCGCACGGATTGCGGCCAGCAGTATCCCGCCACCACCTCTCGCGGCATCGCCTGACACTAACGGCGCGAGATCTTTCGCTTCGTCATCGAACGACGGTGTGCCGCCGACTGCGTACATGCCGATCGCTCGTCCGATGAACGGGGCTGCGCGCCGACCTGGCGGTCGACACCAACACCCGCTGCTGATGGGTGGATCAACTCACATGGGTCAGCGGTTCGAGAAGCGGATCGAGAAGTTCGGGTTGATCGCCCTGGCCTCGTCGAGGTCGCGCTTGGCTGCCTCGTCGTCGCCGAGAGCCCGATGGATCTCGGAGCGGTGGAAGTAGAACAGGGCGTTGCGGGTGCCCATCTCGAGCGCCTTGTCCGAGTAGACGAGTGCTTCCTCGGACCGACCGTTCTCGTGGAGCAGCCAGCCGACGGCGTCGGCCACGAAGATGCTCTTCCTGACCTTCCACTCGGCCTCCATCGCCGCCAGGCTGGGGCCGAGGTCGATGCCGTTGTTCGCGTTGATGATGGCGATGTCGGCGTCGACGGCCACGCCTGCAGCCCTGTACAGCCGAAGTTGGGCGTCGAGGAGCCCGAGCTGGTCCTGGGCCAGATCGGGCTGGTGCGTGACCGTGTAGACGTCGGCCAACTCGGACACGTACTGGGGTAGGGGCAGCCGTGCCACGACCGCTCGATACTCGTCAATGGCCTTCTCGTCGTCGCCGGCGTAGAACGCGACCCGGGCCAGAGCGGCCTGTGATCGCACCGCGTCCGGATCCCTCTTCAACGCCCGTCGGTAGTGCGAGATGGCGGCCTCGGAGTATCCCCGGTTCCATTCCAACTCACCGAGTTGGAATGCGGCGAAGGCGGCGTCGCTCTGCGATCCGGCAGCCGCCTCCGCCGCCGTCATGGCCTTCACCGCTCCATCGACGTCTCCTTGGAGCTCCCGCGCGTAGGAGATCCGAGAGTACGAAGGCAGGTCAGGGCGAAAATCGATCATGCGCTGGAATTCGGCGAAGGCTTCGTCGTAGCGACCCACTTCCAGCAGCGCATCGCCCAGCACCGCCCTGGCGTTGGGATCCTTGGGTGCCAGGGCGGTGGCTCGCTTACCCCACTTGAGGGCGAGGACGAAGTCGTGGCGGGCAGCGGCAAGAGAGCTCTGGGCGATCGTCGCGCGGAGGTTGCCCTTCGGGTGCACCTTCAGGGAACGTTCGATGCTCGTCTCGGCGCGGGGGTACAGCGCCGGATCGCCGGTGACCGCGGCCTCGGCAACGAAGGCGCTGCCGAGCGCGGCCAGGGCCTCCCAGTCGTCGGGGGCGACTTTCACCCTGGCTTGGAGCCGGGCGACCCGTTGCTGCGGGGAGGAGGCGACGCCGCGCGCGCCGGAGGTTGCGGCATCGCCCGTGGTCGCGGGCGGCTCGGAGCTCGAGTCGCGCAGGGTCACGACCGTGGCGCCGAGCCCTACCACCATGAGCACGACGCCCAGGACGACGATCGGACGGCGAAACATCCTCAGGGAGCCAGGTTGGCGTAGACGACCAGGTTGTCCTTGTAGGAGCGGGCGACGCGGTCGAAGCGTCCGAAGCACGTGATCAGGCGCAGGGTCGACGAATCCGTGGCTCCGTAGACGGCGAGGGTGGGGAACGCGGCCTTGGGATGGCTCTCGATGCGCTCGACCATGAACCGGGCGGTGGAACCGTCGGCCCTGTCGACCTCGATCATGTCGCCGGGCACGAGCTCTCCTAGTTCGAAGAACACCGCAGGTCCGGTACTGGAGTCGCGGTGGCCCACGAGGACCGCCGGATCGGACTGACCAGGCTGGGCGCCACCGGACCACCACCCGACGCGGGTCGTGTCCGAGGGCACCTCGAGGGCGTTCCTGTCGTCGACACCCAAGGCGTCGATGGGGGCGTCGACCTTGAGCCTCGGGACCCGGACTGCGGTCGGGGTCCAGTCGGGCTGCGGGGCCGGTGGCTGGATGATCGGCGCCGAGCCGGGAGTCGGAGTCGGGGGAGTCGGAGTTGGGATCGTCGGGTTCTCGGCGCCAGTGGCCGGTGGACTGGCCGGCTCGGTGCTCCTGGCCGCCACGGACTGCGCCTTCGGTTTCGCATCTTGACCGGAGTGGGAGAACGACGAGCTCACCGCGGTGGCGCCGAGTCCCAGACCGATCATGAGTCCACCCACTAAGAGCAGAGAGGAGTGGGCAGCGCCCCGGAGACGGCGGAGACGGCGACCGGTCGGCCGGGTCCGGTGCCTGGGGACGAGCTTCGAAACCCGGGGTGACCTGAGACGGATTCGCCGACGAGCGGACGGCGGCTGTTCGAGACCGCTGGGCTGGGGTGCTTCGGGCGCCGCGTTCGCTGAAGCTGGAGGGCCGGTTCGTGCCGTCACCCCCGTGGCACCGGCAAGCGGAGGGATCGGAGGGCCTGGTGAGGGCGGACTTCCAGCACCGGGCGGGTCAGATGCGATGCTCGCTCGGAGAGGGCGCTGACCGGGGCGGTCTCGATCGTCCGAACCGGCTACCGGGCCCGAGGGACGAACCGAGCCTGGTCCGGGCCGTCCTCCGGAGGCAGGATCACGCCGTGTACCGACCTGCTCGACCGATCGGCTCCCAGCGGTCCGACCCGCCACCCGCGGCCGTCGTCGGCGCAACGCGCCCTCGCGTGGTTCAGCTCCACCGGGGACCTCGAACTCGGACCCTGCGTCCTGGTCGTACGGCGAGGGCGTGAGCGACGCCATCAGGTCCCTTCCGGTTTGGGTCGCCCCACCCCGATGGGTGGGGTCAGAGGCCGACGGTGGGCCACCTGCTGCACGGGAGGAGCAGGAGGAGGACAGACCAGAGGCCCGTCCCACGGACGGGCCTCTGGTCGAGGGTACTTGCCACGCCGGAGCGCGGTGGGTCAGGCCGTGGTCCGCCTGCTCCGGCTGAGGCCGAAGCCGGTCATGACCACGCCGACGGCCAGTACGGCCAGCGGCAGCAACGGAAGCTTGCTGCTGCTGTCAGCAGGATCGTTCGAGAGGGCAGCTCCACCGAAGCCGGTGGCGACTCCGCCCGATGGGGACCCGCCCCGAGGCGGGCCACCCAGACCGCCGGGACCGGTATCGGAGCCGGGGTGCGGCAGTGCCACGTAGGGGAAGCTGGCCTCGAATGCGACGTCGTTGGCGTTGACCCCGTCACCCGAAGCCAGCGCGTCGACCAGCTTGATGCTGCCGTCGGCCTGGATGGCCCCTTCGAGGGTCTGCAGCTCGATGTCGACGACGTCGTCGGTGAGCCTGCGCCCGTTCGGGAAGCCGCCGGCGTCGCCACCGAGCACGCCGAGACGGTTCGGGTCTGCGGTCACCGGAGTGTTGGTGTTCAGCCTGAGCTGCTCCGAAGGGGTCACCTTGGTCGGCTGGTTCAGTCCCTCGACGCCGGTGAGGAACACCGCCACCAGGTCGTTGCGCGGGGTCGCCGGAGCCGGGATCCCGTAGATCTTCTCGATCAACTTCGGAACCTCAGGATCGGTGACCCGATCGACCAGACCCTGCACGTCGCCGTCGCCGGCCGGGGCCAAGGCGTTGAAGGCATCCTTGAGCTCCACGGAGCTGACCACCTCGTTCACCAGCGGGTTGCCTAGTCGCGAGGTCTGGACCCAGTCGCCGGAGGGCTCGCGGGTTCCGTCGGGCTTGATGGCGAGCATCGACTGGCGCTCGCTGGTTGTGTGCACACCGACGACCCCGCTGGCGTCCAGGCCGTTGGCGGCCAGCACCGCCTTCGGGACCTGCACGGCGATTGAGTTCACGTTCAGCCCGGTGAGCACGGGGTTCCCCGTCTCGGACAAGTCGCCTCCGTAGAGGAGATCGAAGACCCGGAGGTCGAGGAAGAACGGGTCGTCGGCCTGGCCGGCGAACGTCTGGGTGCCGTCGGCGCCCTTGCCGGTGGCGAGGGCCTGCTGACGCAGGTTGCCGTAGTTGGGCATCGATGCCACACCGACGTTGGCCGGGGCCGCACGGCCGTTCTCCACGACGGTGGAGATCACGTTGCCGTCGGATCCGACGAGCTCGACCTTGTAGCTCTGCTTGAAGTTGAGCGTGGGGTCGTCGATGGAGTTCACCACGCCGGTGTTGTAGAGGAACGTCGACTTGTCCTCGAACCCGCCGGTGAAGGTGAAGCGGTAGGTCAGGTTCGGAACGGCGTCGCCGTCGGTGTCGATCTTGATGTTGTAACGGGCCTCGTTGGCGAAGGAGTTGAAGTTAGGTCCGCCGGGCGGGAGCTGGAACGGGTCGAAGTTGGCGACGAACGTCACGGTGTCGGGGTTGTCGGGGCTGACGAACGCATAGGTGTCGGTGCCGTCGATCTGCGGATCGCCGGCGACGACCGGCGCCTCACGGTGGCTCGACCCGAGCGCGGGGGTTGCCGACATCGTCACGATGACCGCCGCACCAAGTGCGGCGATGACCTTCTTCGTTCGTCTCACGACTACCTCTTCCTGCTCGCGTCCGCTCCACGGGGCGTGGGAGCTACGCACTTTCTACCACGGAAATGCTGATGTGCCCGCCCCCAACATTGGGGATGTCTGGACGCGGTTCCATGATCTCGGATCCGAGCCACACTGGAGCCTGAACTTTCCCTTGCAGTACCGTCGCTCGGTGTCGAACAGAATCGCGACGAAACCCTTCAAATGGGCCGCGGGTCAACAGAACGAGGGACGTAGCGGAGGGACCGTGCGGTCAGTGCAGATGACGAGGAACGTGCGCCGGAGACGCCTCGCAGGTCGAGCGCTGGCTGCGAGCGCAGCGGCGACGCTGCTCGGCCTGGCCTTGGCCACCCCGTCCTCGGCGCACCCGCTCGGGAACTTCACCAAGAACACCTCGGCCTCGGTGCAGGTCCGACCCGACGAAGTGATCGTCGACTACATCATCGACCTTGCGGAGATCCCGACCCTCCAGGCCCGCCCCGACATCGACCGCGACGGCGACGACTCGCTGGACCCTGACGAGCGTCGGCGCTACGCCGAGAAGACCTGTGACATGGCGGCCGCAGGACTCGAGCTGACCGTCGCTGGTCGGCCGGTTGCGCTCGATCGCCGATCTATCGAGCTCTCCTTCCCCAAGGGCCAGGCCGGCCTCCTCACCAGCCGGCTGGAATGCGAGCTCGGCGGAGCGGGGACCAAGATCGATGGTAGGACGACGGTGCGCCTGTCCGACGGTAACTTCGCCGACCGGCTGGGGTGGCGAGAGATCATCGCCCTCGGAGATCGAACCACGATCGTCGACACCGACGTGCTGCGCGAGAGCGCCAGCGAGCGGCTCACCAACTATCCGAAGGGTCAACTGCAGTCGCCGCTCCGCCAGCGCGACGCCACGATCACCGTCGAGCCGGGCGGACCGGCCTTGGATCCGAGGAAGGACGGTTCGCCCATCTCCTTGCCGTCGGCCGACCGTCTGAGCTCGTTGATCGCCGAGCGTAGGCTGACCATCCCGTTCGCTCTGTTCGCTCTGGCTGTCAGTTTCATCCTCGGCGGCTTCCACGCCGTGGCGCCGGGACACGGCAAGACGGTCATGGCGGCATACCTCGTCGGTCAGCGGGGGGCCCGCCGCCAGGCGCTGTTGCTGGGCGCGACGGTGGCGGTCACCCACACGGGCGGCGTCTTGGCCCTGGCCCTCGTGGTCAGCAACTCGTCCATCGCACCGGAGCGCTTCTACCCGGTGCTGGGATCGGTCAGTGGCCTCTTGGTCGTGGCCATCGGCGTGGTCCTGCTCCGGCGGGCCGTTCAGTTCCGGCGCATCTTTCCCACCCTGGAGCCCGGGGCGAGCCGTCACCACCATCACGGCATCGGCGGCCACGCCCACACCCACGATCTTGCCACCGCATCGGTCGGCACCTCGGGCCACGACCGCGGCGAGGGGACGCACGACCACGCTCCGGTACCGGCGGCAGCCATCGCCGAGCACCAGCACGCGAGCCACGGCCAACACCGCCACGACCCCGGAGGGCACGACCACGACCCCGGAGGGCACGACCACGACCACGACCACGGCCACGGCCACGGCCACGGCCACGACGGACACGATCACGGCGACGACGGACACGATCACGAAGCCCTCGAAGTCCCCGCTGGCGAACCCGCCGTCCCCTTGGGCCCAGGCATACAGGCCCGCAGCATGATGGCGATGGGATTCGCAGGGGGATTGGTGCCGAGTCCGTCGGCACTCGTGGTCCTGCTCGGCGCCATCGCCATCGGCCGGGCGTGGTTTGGCCTTCTGCTGATCATCGCCTATGGCGCGGGGTTGGCCGCAGTGCTGGTGGGTGCCGGCCTGGTCATCGAGCGGCTCCGCCATCGCATCGAGCCGATCCTCGCCCGCCGTTCGAAGTCCCGCCTGGCTGGCCTCGCAGTGAACCTCCCGATCCTCACCGCAGTTCTCGTAGTGCTCGGAGGCGCGTACCTGGTGGTCCGCGCCCTGGCTGTTGCCTAGCTCCCCTCGTCGGGCGAAGTCACTTCACCGGTCGGTCGCCTGAACTTCCTACAGACCTGGTCACGGGAGGGGTCGGGAAAGTTCGGGGAGGAGGCCGGCGTGGGCTGCGACGACAACGAGCTCGACGGTGTTGGTGACGTCGAGGGCTCGCCGGAGGCTCTTGATGTGATCGCGGCAGGTGTCCAGTTGGATGCCGAGCGCTCGTGCGGTTTGGTCGGGGGTGGACCCGGCAGCGAGGTGGCGGAGCACCTGGTGCTGGCGGGGGGTGACCGAGAGGTGGCCGGCGCGCACCACAGCGGCGTGGTCGCGGGCGGTCGAGTGTTCGATGAGCGCATCGTCGCTCTGGTGGGGGGTGAGGAGCGCGGTGATCACACGGTCCAGTGGGCTAGAGGTGGGAAACACGGCATGGGCTCCAGCGTTGGTCATCGCGTGGCCGAAGCGGGCATCGACATAGGCGGCGAGCACCACGATCCGCGCCTGTGGGAACCGTTGGACGAGTCGGCGGGTGGTGTCGGTGACATCGGCGCCAGGGGTGTGGATGCTGTAGAGGACCGCGTCGACCTCGGGTTCGTCGTCGACATCGTGGCCGGCACTGGAGCTCACTGAGGCCACAGCAGCGTCGGTGGCGATGGCGATGGCCAGGCAGTCACGGGTGGCCCGCTCGCTCTCCACCACCAGCACCCTCACCCTGGCGTCTGGTGACGGCGTCGGCCGGGACGAACTGGTGGAGCGGGGCAAGGGCGCAGTCACTTGAGGTGTTCGGTGCTGTGCCCGCCGGGGGACGACCGACGAGATCATTGGTAGGCGGTTCGGTGGTGACCGCTGGACGGCGCATGGCAGGACCACCTGTCCCGGCTGACCCATCCAAACCGGGCTGGAACGGCCCATCCGGTTGGGAAGATCCCTCCGAGGCTCGCCCGCGGCCGGTGGTCGATGGCATCGCCTCGTTCAGCGCGTCGGCCCAGCGACGAACTCGGGCAAGGTCAGTCTCGAGCAAGGTCATCGACACCACCCGAGCTCGAAACCGGTTCCTCGCCGAACCGGCGCGTGGGTAGCCGATCTCCCGCCGTTTTGATGGCCGGGACCCCGAGGTGTGGGAGCGACTTCGTGCCGCTGACGAGCCGGTCCCAGGCCTTCCTGTCGGGGGATTCCGTCCCCGAGGGGGATCGGTTCCCGATCGAAACGGCGGGCTGACGCCAGCCCTGCCGGAAGACGCCGAGGATGGCTCGGGGCCGGCGCGCGTGTCGCACGCGAGAATCGCCTCACCTACTTCGTTCGCCTAGGCATTGCCTTTCCGGACGCATTTGAGGGCGACCGCAGCACGGACGAGCGCCTTGAACGCGCCCGCGTCGACCTTCTCGCCCTCATGGATGTCGATGGCGCGCCTTGTGTTCCCCTCGAGGCTCGAGTTGAAGAGCTTGGCCGGGTCCGCCAACGAAGCGCCTTTGGCGAACGTGAGCTTCACGACGGACTTGTACGTCTCACCGGTGCAGATGATGCCGTCGTGTGAATGAGGTCGACCACGAGCGTGGCCCCAACTTCTACGGGCGGAGACGACGTCCGGCGGGGCCGGTTGTAGGCGACTCCCCCGACTCCACCAGCCTGGTGGCAATCTCACGCAGCTTGACGTTGAGGTGCTGCGAGGCGCGTCGGAGGACGTCGAAAGCTTGATCGGCGGTGATCCGCTCACGTTCCATGAGGATGCCCTGCGCCTGTCCGATCAGCTCGCGCGTTCGCAGTGGCCAGCGCGGATCATCAGCCAGGTCTTCTGCGAAGAACGTCGTCCCGCTGCGCGCCGCGTCCAGGCAGGGCCCTTCGTCCAGGGTGATCTGCTCCTCATCGAGTTCGAGAGCGATCGAGCTCCCTGAAGCGAGGGTCCGGGGCGGTCCCCGTCACCGACGACGAGGATGGCAGCGGCGAGTCAGCCATCGACGGCCCCCTCGGCGAGCGTGACGATCTGCTGGAGGGTCGTCTCGACCGTGCCCGAAGCAAAGAGGCTGAGCGCGATCTCAGAGAACTCGTGTTCGAGGTGGAGGAGCCCCTCGGCGTCGGTCATCACGACATTCCACCACGCCGGAGCGGCGCCCCACATGGCTGGCGATCTCCGCTGGTCGCTCCATCAGGGAGGTCGCCTTCGACGTGGTCGAACGACGCGTCCGCTTCGAGCGCTAGAGGCTCATGCGCGCAGCGGGCTCGAGCCGGTGAGACCGAGCAGCTCCGGGCTCGTGTAGAGGCGGCTCGGCCGTCCCCGCCCCGGCGACTGAACGGTGCCGTGTTCGACGAGGACGCTCGCGGCGACGAGGTCGTGCAGCGCCGCGTTCGCCGACTTCAACGGGATCGCGAGCTCGGACGCGACGTTCGGGCCAGTGAGCACGAGGTGTCGCAGCAACAGCTCGAGCACGCGCCACGCGGCCGCGTTGCTCCGCAGTCGCTTGGCGCCCTCTCGGGGCGCGCCGAGCCGCTCGTGCCACGCGCGTTGGAGCTGCTCGACTGACGCGACAAGCTCCTGTTGGGCCCGGCCCGCACCCGAGACCGCTTCGGCGAACCACCGCACCCACGCGTTGTGATCGCTCATGCGGAACAGCACGAGCCCTGAGGCGTAGCCACCGACGTCGGCCGCGATGCGCGTGCTCACCGGCGGAGGCGTCATGAGCGATAGACGACGAACGAGGATCCACGCGACGAGGACGCGGCCGATGCGGCCATTTCCGTCGGCGAAGGGGTGAACGATCTCGAACTGGGCGTGCGCGATCGCCGCCTGCGCGACCGGATCGACATCGTCGCGGTTGACATACGCGATGAGGTCGTCGAGCAGCGGCGGCACATCGTCGGGCGGGGGTGTGACGAGGTGGGCGTCGAACGGAGACGTCCCACCGATCCACCCCTGCTCGGTGCGCACGGCGCCGATCTGCTGGGCGGGGATCGGGCTGCCGGTCATCAGCGTCCGGTGCCAACGACAAAGGCTCTCGACCTCGAGCGCCCCTGCGTGCGCCTCCTCGATCGCATCCGTGACCGCAGCGAGGTTGGCGGCGACCCACGCCGCGGCTGACGGTCCCGCCGAGTCATCGGCCTCGGCGAGAACGATGTCGACGACCGGCGCCGTGACGCCCTCGATGAACGACGACGCCACGCCCTCGGCGCGCAGGAGCAGCCGAGCGAGCGCGGCGTAGTCCTCCGGCATCGTCTCGGCGCCGTGTTCCACCGCGGCCTGCGCCCTAGCCGCCCGAGCGACGGTCTCGGCGGCCAGCGTGAGGTCACGCTCCGCCAGGCGAGTGGGCACGAATGCCTTCGCCCGCCGCCCTCGCCACTGGATCGGCACCTCGACGCCTGCAGGCTCCACTCCCCCTGCCTTTCGTACGCTTGGTAGCCCAAGTGTACGTTATTGAGGGTTCAGCGGCACGGAACAAACCGGACCTCGAACTCAGCGATCACTGACCGCGTTCGTCGACGATGCACACGGCGTGGCTGCCATGGGCCGTGAGGCGCCCCAGAGCGTCGACCGCGACGGAAACTGAAACCGCCATCGGGTCCCCCGAAACCAACAGCGCCAGCGACGCCCCGCCCCATGCAACGCCCGCGAGAACGGCGGCCACGGCCCCGATCGCCAGCACCGTGAGCTCGAACCCGGTTAGCCCATCGCGTCCCACGACCTACTAGGCCGCTGAGCGCCTCAATTCGTCGCGTCATGGTCCGACGTTCCGCCGACTTCGGACGGGTGGTATGCAGCGACGCCGTTCAGGCCGCCTCGAGGCGAGTTCGTGCATGAAATGCGTGCGCCGACTAAGCCTGCTGCGGGGCGGCCTTGACGCCGGCGGAGTCGAGGTAGCCACGTCACGGAGAAGGTGGGCTTGACACGCCTCGATGACGCCGAGCGCCAGGCAGGCGTCGGTGCTTCGCCGAGACGGAGGCCGAGCACCCGCTCGAGCCCGAGGGCCTCGAGACACGGTGCAATACTGCGGAGGTCTGTCCCGATCACGTCGCCTGCCTGGTGAGGCTCTCGTGGAACCCGTCCTGAGCATCTCAACCGAGAACCGTTCCAGCCCCGTCTGGTTGGGACTGGCCGCCGCCGGAGCTTTCGGCGCCGCGGCCCTCGGTCTCTTCGGGCTCCCGCCGGTCGATCTCCACGGGCCGTTGCACCGGCAAGGGATCATGGATCCCTTCTGCGGTGGTACCCGTGCGACGGCAGCTTTGGCGCGAGGTCAGCTGACCGTCGCGTGGCGGTACAACCCGGGGGTGATCTTCCTGGCGCTCGCGGTCGTGGCGATCATCGTTCGAGCGGTGGCCGGACTCACCACCGGGCGGTGGCTGAGGCTCTCGCTCGGGCGTCGGACCTGGATCGGCGTGCTGTTGCTCGGGCTCATCGCATTGGAGATCAACCAGCAGGTGCACGCCACGCTGCTGCAGTAGGGCGTCAGGGCCGACGGGCGCGCCCCAGCACGTGCGATGCTGCAAGGCGGTCGAAGACCGATGTCGAGAAGACGAACTCCTCACATTCCTCCACGTCGAAGCCTGCGGCCTGAATCGAGTCGACCGTGGTACGGGTGAGGTGGCAGCCGCCGGCGAAGCGCGTCCAGATCGGATCGATGCGACCTTGCCGCCTCGCCCACCGCGCGTTCGAGGCGAGGACGTGCTCGTAGAACCGCAGCTCGCCGCCGGGGCGTATCACCCGATGGAGCTCGGCCAGCGCCGAGGACTGGTCAGGTACGGAGCAGAGCACGAGCGAGGCGACGCCGGCATCGGCGGTGGCGTCGTTGAGCGGAATGCGGTCGGCCGAGCCGTCGAGGACCGAGACGGTGACGGGTGCGGCGGCCCCGGCCAGCTCCGCCCGCTGCCGGAGGTAGGGCTCGGGCTCGATGGCCTGGACCCGCGTGACGGATGACGGGTAGTGGGCGAAGTTGAGCCCGTTGCCGGCACCGACCTCGACGACGGTGCCGCTCAGGCCCTCGAGCAGATGGTCGCGGTGCTCGGCTGCCCCCTTTCCCTCAGCGGCGGAGGACAGGCGTGTGTAGAAGCGGGCGAACAGGGGGTGCCGGCGGGGCGCTCGGGTGTCACGCATGGCTGGCCTCCTTCGGGTCTTCGGCGGTTGCGGCAGACGTTTCAGGAGAAGCTGAGGGGTCAGGGAGCCGGAGCCGCTTGAGTAGGACGGCGTTGACCGCCACCAGGAAGCTCGATCCCGACATGGACAGCGCGGCGATCTCGGGTCGGAGCACCAGGTTGAAAAAGGGCACGAACACGCCCGCCGCGATGGGCAGTGCGATGGCGTTGTAGCCGATGGCCCAGCCGAGGTTCTGGTGCATCTTTCGCAACGTTCCGCGGCCGAGCAGCAGGGCGACGGCCACGTCGAGCGGGTCGGACCGCATGAGGACGACGTCGGCGGTTTCGATGGCCACGTCGGTGCCGGCACCGATGGCGATCCCGACATCGGCCTGGGCCAGGGCGGGGGCGTCGTTGACGCCGTCGCCGACCATGGCGACGACCTTGCCGGCCCGCTGGAGCTCGGTGACCTTGGCCGACTTGTCCCCCGGGAGCACCTCGGCGATGACCGTGTCGACGCCGAGCAGGCTGGCGATGCGGTTGGCGGTGGCCTCGTTGTCCCCGGTGAGCATCACCACCTCGACGTCGAGGGCACGCAGCTCGGCCACCGCCTTGGCGGCGGTGTCACGGGGAGCGTCGGCCATGCCCACCAGCCCCACGGCCTTGCCGTCCACCGCCACCGCGACCGCCGTGCGTCCACCCTCGGCCAGTTCTTGGCGCCGTGGACCCAGGCCACCGAGCTCGACGTGCTCCCGCTCGAGCAGCCGACGGTTCCCGACGACCACCCGTCGGCCGCCGACGGTGGCGATGGCACCGTGCCCGGGGACCGATTCGAAGTCATCGGCCCGCAACGTCGATGCGCCTCTCGATGCGGCTGCGGCCACGATGGCCTGCGCCAGCGGGTGTTCGGACTCGCGCTCCACGGCGGCGACGAGGGCGAGCATCTCCATCTCGTCGATGCCGTCGGCGATGACGTCGGTGACCTCGGGTTCGCCCTTGGTCAACGTCCCCGTCTTGTCCATGACCACGGTGTCGACCATGATCGCAGTGGGTGTCGCCAGCCCCAACGCATCGGGGCATGTGATGACCACGACGGTGATGGCGAAGAGCATCGCCTCCGATGCGGATCGGTCGCTGAACACGCTCCAGACCGCGAAGGTGAGCGTCCCGCCCAGCAACGCGACGAACACCAGCCAGAAGGCGGCGCGGTCGGCGAGGCGCTGGCCGGGCGCCTTGGAGTTCTGTGCCTCCTGCACGAGCTTGACGATCTGGGCCAGCGCGGTGTCGGCCCCGACCTTGGTGGCCCGGACCCGCAACGTGCCGGTGGTGTTCAAGGTCGCGCCGATGACGGTGTCGCCCTGCGCCTTGTGCACCGGGAGGCTCTCGCCGGTCACCAACGACTCGTCGAGGTCGCTCTCGCCTTCCTCGACGAGGCCGTCGACCGCAACCTTGCCCCCGGGGCGGATCAACAGCAGGTCATCCACCTTCACATCGGCCGTGGGCACCTCGACCGGTTCGCCGTCGCGGAGCACGATGGCCATGGGCGGTGCGAGGTCGAGGAGGGCACGGATCGCTTCGGTGGCGCCGCCACGGGCCCGCATCTCGAACCAATGGCCGAGCAGCACGAACGCCGAGAGCACCGAGACGGCCTCGTAGAACACGTCCCCGCCCCCCGTGAGGGTGACCCCCACCGAATAGAGCCAGCCGGTGGCGACCGCCACGGCGACCAGCACCATCATGTCCAGCGTTCGGGCCCGCAGGGCACGGAAGGCACCGTCGAAGAAGATCCAGGCCGCGTAGAACACCACCGGCAGGCTCAGGAGCAGCTGGAACACGTCGTCGCGCAGCCCGAACGGGGCCGCAACCCCGAAGTTGAGGACGTCGCGCCCGATGGCGGACCACAGCAGGATCGGCACCGAGAACGCCGCCGCCAGCAGGAACCGTCGGCGCATGTCCGCGACCATCCCGGCCATCGACATGCCGGCGTGATCGCCCCCATGGCCCATCGCCTCGTGCGGCGAGCGGCCGGTGCCGCCTTCCACCTCTGCGTCCGACGTGGGGTGGTCGTCGGCACCGTGGCCGGCCGGGGGCCCGGCGTCCGGTTCCTGCATCGGCAGGCACACGTGGTTGAGGACCGACTGTCCGGCGCAGTGGTACCCGCAGTCGCGCACCCAGCGGCGCAGCTCGGCCAGGGTCGTCTCGCCCGGGTCGTAGGTCACCGTTGCGGTCTGGGCCACCGGGTTGGTGTCGACGGAACGGACACCGGGGAGGCGGCCGAGCGTGGAGTCCACCACCCGCTTCTCGCTGCCCCAGTGCAGGCCGCCGACCTCGAGCACGGCGGTCGCGATCCGACTGTTGCCCGCCTCGGTGTCACCGGCGTCGTATTGGGGGGTATCCAACTGCTCCTCCTCGAGGTGTTCAGTTGGTGTGCTGCATAGCGGGCGCTTCGGTCGTCCTAGCGTAGAGCCTGTTCTCCTACAGCTTGTCGTGGAGGAGTCGAAGGCTCTACGTCAGATCACCGGAGAAGGACGCTGACCCTGTCAGCGCCGCCTGAACAGCCGCTGAGGAAACGCTGCCGGGCGTCGGTCGCGTGGTTCGTCTCCGGATGCCGTGATCACCGGATGTCATCCTGCCCGGATCGGTGCCGAGGCCCGTCGGTATCGCCTACCGCACCTTGGTTCCGGCGACCCGCTCCGCTGTCCTCACCGAGGGACAGCTCCAGCCGCAGTGGTCACGCGCCACGCCGCGAGCGTCGGACAAGGCGAGCAGCGCGGCGATGCCCAGTCCGGTGAAGCCGAGCACGAGCAGGAACCGCTGGGCTCCGAGCAACCCGGCCACCGCGATGGCGGTCGCCGCGGCTGCGAGCGACAGACGGATCACTGCTCGGGTCTGGCCGACACGGTTGGAGACGACCCGATGCGTGACGACCGCAAGCGCGGCGATGCCCCCGACGGCGGCCCCGCTTCCGAGCACCGTTCCGACGCCGATGACGCCCGCGATGATCAGGACCGGCACCGCACAGCAACCCGCGCAGGCCACGACGAACGCCGCTCGCCCTCGCCGGCCGAGCTCGATGTCGCGTCGCCCTCCGCTGGTTCGCTTCCGGTTGCCGCGGGCCCAAGCGGCCGGTCAGCATCGGGGGCATGGACATCCGCCAGTTCGCTCTCATCGTGCCGCTCGGCTTCTCGTGCGCCTTCGGCATCGGCCGGCTGCTCTGGTGGATCGAGGGCAAGCCCCGTCTCGACCGGCCCCGTTGGTGGCCAACCGGCAGAAGCGGACGCGGCACCGCGAAGACGATGTGAATCTGCACACCCAGCCGCGTCCGCTCTCGGATTAGATGAACCGGCGCGTGTGGCGCTCGTACTCGATGTAGGCCTGCCCCTGCGCAGCTCGTGGCGCAGGCTCCTCGACGAGGCGCACGACGACCTCCAGTGACAGGATCAGCCCGACGAGGCCCGCGATCGTCAGCGGGGTCGGGCTGAGCATCGCGACGCCGGCCGCCACCAGCACCCAGCCACCACCCCAGCCGACATAGAACGGGTTGCGGCTGCGCCGGTAGACGCCCCCGGTGACGAGCACTGGACGGTCGCGCCGATCGATGCCTGGTCGCCACCGCGGGGCCGAGCTGGCGCTGGGCGGTGAGGGCGACGGCGACTCCGACGACCACCAGCACGGCACCGGCGACGATCGCCGCGGGTGGCGCAGACCACGGGCCGAGGCGGTCGAGCAGGACGAGGAGCAGCGACGCGAAGCTGCAGCTCAAGGCAATGGCAAGGACCGCCCCACCGACCGCGTCGGCCCGCGAGGCGAAGCCAACCCAGCCCGATGGGTCGGTGCGGACGACGAACACGATCACGACGAAGCCGGCGTAGCCGGCGAGTGCGAAGCCCGCTCCGGTCACGGCTGAGCACCCCTGACCGGAGCGGCGATGGGGAACTCATACGCCTCGCCGGCGGCCAGCGAGCGCCGGGTGTCAGTGACCTCGACCTGGATCGGGGCGGCGGCGGAACGGGTGCAGGAGGGGGCGGAGGCCGGCGACGGAGAGCTCGTCGCTCACGCCTGCTGGCTCGCGTGAGCGGGGGGCAGGAGCCGGGCGGCGCCGCTCAGCGCAGCGACGGCGCCGGCCGGGTCGGTCAGAGGCAGGTCGTGGTCGGCACCATCGCGGATGGTCAGGGAGACGTGGGGCAGGTCGGCGGCCAGCCCTCGCAGGTAGCCGAGGTGGGTGACGCGGTCGTCGGTTCCGGCGACGAGCTCGACGGGGACGTCCACGTGGGCGAGCCATCGGCCGCCCTCCGCGGCGGCGAGCAGGTGGCGGAACGTCTGGGAGTACGACACCCAGGTGTGCTGGACACCGTCGTTGCGGATGGGGCCCGGGAGGCCTGGCCGCACGACGGCGGCGACGAGGGCGGCCGCCCTGCGGTGTCTGCACATCCATCCGCACGCGGCCTCGGCCCAGGGGCCGTCGGTGGCGAGCTGGGCTTCGAGCCACCCGAGCCGGGCGATGCGGTCCCGGGCGCTGGGCTCGTCGGGATAGAGGGGTGGGCAGAAGGCGACGACGCCGGCCACGAGGTCCGGGTGACGGTCGGCGAGGGCCAAAGCGATGAGGCACCCGACTGAGTGCGCGCCGACGACGACGGGGCCGGCGACATCGAGCTCATCGAGGACGGCGGTGAGTGCCCGGACGTGGTCGTCAGTGGTGTAGCCCGTCGGTGGGCGGGGTGAGGCGCCGAACCCGAGGAGGTCGGGCACGACCAGCCGCCCCGTGCCGGCAAGGGTGTCGTAGGCCGCGCCCCAGTAAGCGTTGGAGCCGCCCAAGCCGTGGAGCAGCACCACGCCGGCAGGGCCGTGCCCGATCGTGCGGGCGTGCAGCGCGCCCTCGTGAACGGTGCCGGTACCCGGCGCCCAGGAGATGCGGCGCCGCACGGCCCGGGCACGGGAGGCCTGCACGGCGCCCGCAGCGGCACCGGCAAGCGACGCGGAGACGAGGACGGCCCGGGCGGCGCTCACGTCTCGGACCCGGTCATCGGTCGGCGGACTCCTTGCCCCGGCTACCCACGCCGGAGGGGCCCGGTGGCTGGCGTAGCCCGATCAGGATGCCGGATCGAACAGTCCGAACCACCAAGTGCTCGATGCAGCGATGGCGAGGCCGACGGCGAACCAGATGTGTCCGCCGAAGTCGTGGATGTTGCCCAAGCTCGTCTCACACGCGAAGAAGAGCGTGAGACCGCCACGAGGACCACAGCGCCGACCATCCTGTGCCAGGCCGGTCGGAAGATGTAGGTGAACCGACGAGGCGGGGTGTAGCGGCTGCTGGGTGCGACGACCTCTTCTCGCACCTCCAACCGACGGGGGCCTTGGTGGGGGGCGACCTTTCGCTTCTGTCTCTTCACGGGTCCTCCCGTTTGTAGGCCAGCCTCGCTGCTACTTACTGTAGGAGATAGTTGAAGTTCAAAACAGGTCGGGAGACACGCGCGAAACCCACCCCGGGTGGGGTAGGGTGCCGGCCATGAAGGATGCACACCAGCGATCCGTGCTGAACCGGCTCAAGACCGCGCGGGGTCACCTCGACGCGGTGATCCGCATGGTCGAGGACGACACCTACTGCCCAGAGGTGATGAAGCAGCTGTCGGCGGTGCAGGGTTCGGTCGAGCGGGCCAACCGGATCGTGCTGCGCAACCACCTCGAGACCTGCGTCGCCGCGGCCATGGTGGCCGGCCGCACGGATCAGATCGTCGACGAGCTGATGGAGGCACTGCGGTTCGACCGGATCGCTACAGCTCCGGGCCCGGAGCTTGCCCTGACTGTGGAGGAGAGCGGATGACTGACGTAGCGCCCGCGCCGGCACACGAGACGACAGAGGTCGAGTTCACGGTTTCGGGCATGACCTGCGGTTCGTGCGCGGCACGCGTGGAGAAGGCACTGACCCGGCAGTCCGGGGTCGCCCACGCCGGGGTGAACCTCGCCTCGGAGAAGGCCACCGTGGCCTTCGACCCCGATGAGGTGACGACCGACGATCTGGTCCTGGCCGTCGGAAAGATCGGTTACGGCCTCGCCCCAGTTGATCCCTCGGACGAAGCCGACTCGGCCGACTCCGAGGCGGTCGTGCAGCGCATGTGGCTGCGACGAGTTCTCGTCGCCTGGCCACTCGGTGTCGTCGTCCTGATCCTGTCGCTGGCCTTCATGCACGAGCCGTGGGCCCGCTGGCCGGCGCTCGTCCTCACCGTGCCGGTGCAGTTCTGGGCCGGTTGGCCGTTCCTGCACCAGGCGGCCGTCCGGGCCCGGGCCGGCCAGGCGAACATGGACACCCTCATCGCCATGGGCACCCTGGCCGCGTTCACCTTCTCGACCTACCAGGTCGTGTTCGGCCCGGCCCACTCGGATCACTACTTCGACACCGCCGCGTTGGTCATCGCCTTCCTGCTCCTCGGTCGGTACTTCGAGGCACGGGCCAAGGGGCGGGCGTCGAGCACGATCCGCACCCTGCTGGAGCTGGGCGCCAAGGAAGCCCGGGTCGTCGTCGACGGCGAGGAGCGGATGGTCCCGGTCGAGCAGGTGCGGGTGGGCGACCACCTGCGGGTTCGCCCGGGGGAGAAGCTCCCCGTCGATGGTGAGGTGATCGACGGCGTCTCGGCCGTCGACGAGTCGATGCTCACCGGCGAATCCGTTCCCGTCGACAAGAACCCCGGAGACAAGGTGGCCGGGGCGACCATCAACGCCCAGGGTGTGCTCACGGTCCGGGCGACGGCCGTCGGCTCCGACACCGCGCTGGCGCAGATCGTGCGACTGGTGGAGGAAGCTCAGGGCACCAAGGCGCCGGTCCAGCGCCTAGCCGACCAGATATCGGGCATCTTCGTCCCGATCGTCCTCGTGCTGGCCGCCGCCACCCTGGCCGGGTGGTGGGTGGTCGGCGGCGACGCCACCAAGGGCCTGGTCGCGGCAGTGGCCGTGCTGATCATCGCCTGCCCGTGTGCCCTCGGCCTGGCCACACCCACTGCGATCATGGTCGGAACCGGTCGGGGTGCCGCCATGGGCGTGCTCATCAAGGGCGGCGAGGTCCTCGAGCGGTCCAAGCAGATCGACACCGTCGTGTTCGACAAGACCGGCACCCTCACCAGGGGTCAGATGGCTCTGACCGATGTCGTCCCTGTCGAAGGTGGCGATGCCGACAAGCTCCTGTCTCGAGCGGCGGCGGTCGAGCAGGGCTCAGAGCACCCTGTCGGGCGGGCCGTCGTCGACGGCGCGACCGAGCGCGGAGCCGGAGGCCTGACCACCGAGGACTTCGCCTCCGTGGCCGGCCACGGCGTGCGAGCCACGATCGACGGGCTCGTCGTGAACGTAGGCAGACGCAAGCTCATGGCCGAGGCCGGACTCGAGCTCGGTTCCGGGCTCCAAGCCACGGCCGAGCGGCTCGAGGGCGAGGGCAAGACGGCGATCTTCGCCGGGTGGGAAGGCCAGGTCAGAGGTGTCCTGGCGGTGGCCGACACCCAGAAGGAGGACGCCCCCGGGGCCGTGGCCGACCTGCGGGCCATGGGCATCGAGGTGGTCATGATCACCGGCGACAACCGTCGCACCGCCGAGGCCATCGCCGCCCAGGTCGGGATCGACCGGGTCCTGGCCGAGGTGCTGCCCGAGGACAAGGTGAACGAGGTCCGTCGCCTCCAGGCCGACGGGCGGGTCGTGGCCATGGTCGGCGACGGTGTCAACGACGCCCCCGCCCTGGTGCAGGCCGACCTCGGGATCGCCATCGGCACCGGTACCGACGTCGCCATCGAGTCGAGCGACATCACGCTGCTGTCCGCCGACCTAGACGGCGTCGGCACCGCCATCCGCCTGTCCCGCCGCACGTTCCGCGCCATCCTGCAGAACCTGGGTTGGGCCTTCGCCTACAACGTGATCCTCATCCCCGTCGCCGTCGCCGGGCTCCTCAACCCCATCTTCGCCGGTGCCGCCATGGCGTTCTCGTCGGTGTCGGTCGTGACCAACAGCCTGCGCCTCTACCGCTTCCGCCGCTCCGGCTGAGCCACGATGACGGGCGACCCCGAGCAGCCGGAACCCGAGCTGACCCGCGTGGAGCGAGTGGCCGAACGGCGCCGTCTGCGAGGCGTGCGCCGCCAGCGACGCCGGCTGGCGATGAAGCGGTCCAAGGACAGCAAGAAGCACTCCAAGGGCAAAGACCGGAAGAAGAACAGGTGAGCGACATCGAGGCCCGAACGGAAGGAGGAGCCACGGTCAGGACGCCGGTCACGCCGCGGGTCGTGGAGTTCGTCACGGTGAAGCGCAACAGTGCGCTGGTGGGCCGGTCCTACGGGCACTGGTGGGTCGAGCTCGACGCCGACGAGAGCTACGGCTGGTGGCCTGGGGGTCACGCCCTCGGTCTGCGCCAGATCCTGCGGGGCGTCCCCGGCGTGCTCAACAGCCTCGGCGTCGACCCTGACGCCAGCCCGACCCGGGACCCCAACCACGGCCTGCCGGGCGACCACGAGTTCCACCCCGTCCTCGTCGAACCACGAAGCGACGACGATCTCCGCGAGGACATCCGACGCTTCGCCCGCACCTTCGCCGGCGGGTGGCGCTGGTCCACGAGGCCGACCATGAACTGTCGGCTCTTCCAGCTCACCATGTTCGACGCCGTCGGCCTGGTGGACGGCACCGGCAACTACCGGACGCGCGGCTCAGGGTGCCCAGTGCTCGCTCCCGTCCGCCGGGCGTCGACTCGGGTGTCCGGTCACCGCCGTTGGCCCCGCAACCTGCCACCTCCCGGACACCGCGTATCGAGGATCATCAGCGCCGGGGCCGGCGAGAGGTGACGAACGGTCTGGCCGACGGGCCCTTGGAAGCAACCTTCGCGTTCGTGGATCTCGCCGGGTTCACCGCCCTCAACGAGGCCCACGGCGACGAGGAAGCGGTGAACCTGGCGGACCGGTTCGAGACCCTCACCCGTGACTCGCTCGCACCGGGAGATCGGCTGATCAAGACCATCGGCGACGCCGTCTTCCTCACCTTCGACGACCCCGACCGTGCCCTCGGCGGGCTCACCCGCCTGATCGAGGCGGCCACCGCCGAACCGGGCTTCCCGTTGCCGCGCTCAGGCCTCCATCACGGCCCCGCCATCGCCCGCGCCGGCGACGTCATCGGCAACTCGGTGAACCTGGCGGCGCGCGTGGCTGGCCAGGCCCACGGCGGGCAGGTCCTCGGCACCGCCACCATCGCCGCGGCGGCACGCGATCGCGGAGTGCAGGTCGTCGATCTCGGCTGCTTCGACATGCGCAACATTGGCGAAAGGGTCGAGCTCTACCAACTCGACCTGTGCCCCCAGGCTGCCGGCTCCGCCGTCGACCCGGTGTGTCGCATGGTCGTCCAACGGGCCAACGCGGCCGGCCGGTTGCGCCACGCCGACACCGACCACTGGTTCTGCAGCCTCACCTGCGCCGCCCGCTTCGCCGCCGACCCGGCCCGCTTCGTCGAGACGGCGCCCGATCCGGGCTGAACGGCCGCCGACGACTGCGACCAGGGCTCCGATCCGCGGGCCGGGACGGGCCAGCGCCACCGAGCCGGCAACGAGTTGCACGGCGGCGATGAGCAGGAACGTCCACACCGCCGGGCGATGGGCACTGTGGGTCGAGATCGAAGATGGCGGAGGGGAGTGCTCCTCCGACAAGGTGTCGTAGAGCCTTCCGTTCACCTCGTGGGTTTCTCGTGCCCCATGGTCGGTTTGTCCGGGTACCGGCTCGGCGAGTGGTCCATCCCTGGCATCCCGGTCACCAGGTAGCCGACGACCACCAGCACTGCGAACACGATGACGGCAAGGAGAACCTTGCGGCGTCGGGGTGGGGACTCATCGAGCGGTTCTGGCGCGGCTGCTGTCATCGCGGGTTGCGCCACAAGGCCCACACGGGGGGCCCAGCGGGAACGTTGGTCATCCCGACCTGGGAAAAGCCCCGGCGCCCGTAGAAGGCGAGGTTCGCATCGTTCGCCGTCTCCAGGTAGGCCCCGACCGACTCTGCGTCGGCGAGCTCGAGACCAGCCCGGACCAGCGCCGTACCGAGGCCACGACCCTGGCTGCCTGGCTCGACGGCGAGGTGGCTGAGGTACCAGTGCCGTTCGCCCGGATGACGGGCTTCAACCGCTCTGAGGAGTCGGTAGGCCCGCCATGCCCGAGGTCCGACGAGGGAGACGAACGCCGGAGCCAGCTCGACCGCCGTCCCAGAGGGCCGCCAGGTACCGGGGCGGGTGCCAGAACGCGACCCCGGTCCGATCCGGACGCACCGCGACCTGGGCTGACCGGAGCCGATGGCGGATGTCCAACTCGAAGAACCGTCGCAGCCGCGCCGGCCGCTTCCCCAGGTCCGGGAACAACCACGCCTGCACCGAATCATGCAGAAAGGCCGCGGCCAACAACCCGCTGAGCACAGCGACACCCTCGGCGGGCAGGGAGGAGCTGGGAACCACCTGCACCGCACCGCTCAAGACCCGACCTCCCGGTGCCCGTTCCCTCGCAGGTTCGGCCCCAGCAGGTGGTACACGCCGAGTCCGGCGGCGGCGAGAGCTACGGCCGCGCTCATGACCGTCCATTCTACTACCCGATGTAGTAGAATCGGTGTCAGATCGGTGGCCATCCGAGCTCGGCGAAGCGGCGCTGCAACGGCACGAACAACTCCTGCCACTCTCCGGAGACGAAGAGCAGTCCGACGCCGATGAGCAACAGGCCGCCCATCGTCTCCACCATGCGGCCATGGCGGCGCAACCACTCGACGGAGCGCTGGGCGCTGCGAAGTCCGAGCGCGAGCAGCACGAAGGGCACGCCGAGACCCACGGAGTACAGGGCGAGCAGAAGGGCGCCCCAGGCGGCCGTGCCGGTCGACGAGGCAGCTGCCAGGATCGTGGCCAGGATCGGGCCGAGGCAAGGTGTCCAGCCCGCGGCAAAGGCCATGCCCATCGGAAAAGCCCATCGTGGCCCCCGTGGCACCCGTGCGAGGTCGAGACGGCGCTCGCCGGAGAGCACCGGCACCCGGAGTATCCCGAGGGTGCTGAGACCGAGCAGGATGACGAGCACACCGGACACCCGCACGACCGTGGGTAGGAGCCCCGTCACCGTGGACCCGAGCAGCGCGACGGTCACGCCGAGCACCGTGAACACGGTCGTGAAGCCGGCTACGAACAGCAGCGCCGCCAGCAGGGTGAGCCGCCGCGCCGGCCGCTCGTCGAGGTCTGCGGTCGGGAGGGAGGAGACATAGGAGAGGTAGCCGGGGATCAACGGCAGACAACATGGGGAGCTGACGGAAAGCACGCCGGCGAAGACGGCGGCGAACGGCAGTAGCCAGGCGCTCATGGACGAGGCCTGAGTGACAGCCGAGCGTGGCAGCTACGACGCATTGTCGTAGTGTCGCATGCATGTGCAGGGCCGGAAAACTTCGACGCCTGATCCCGGGCCTGGTGGTGATGGGCCTTCTCGTCGGTGCCTGCGCCACGGGCGGCGGCGGCCGCACCGGGTTCGTCGCACGGGGAAGGCCCCGCCCCCTTCCGGCCGGCGGCAGGCTTCTGCCCGCGTCCGCCGGCGAGTTCCAGGGGATGGTCGTCGCCCAGCGTGGCCGTCCTGTTGTGGTCAACGTGTGGGCGTCGTGGTGCGGTCCCTGCCGGACCGAAGCGCCGGTGCTGCAACGGGCCTTTGCTCAGTACCGGGACCGTGTGTCGTTCCTGGGCGTGGCAACGAGCGATCAGGCCGATGACGCCCGATCGTTCATGAAGCGCTACGGGCTGCGCTATCCGAACCTGCTGGATGAGACTGGACGGATCAAGGCGGTCTTGGGCGTTCCCGGGCTGCCCACCACCCTCGTGTTCGATCGCGACGGGAAGGTTGTGGCGTCGGTGCTCGGCGGAGTGTCCGAGCAGAAGCTCGTCGCTCTGCTCGAGGATGCCCTGCGACCATGATCGACATCAGGCTGCTCATCAGCTTGGTGGTCGTGGCCGGGGTGGCGTGGTGTGGCGCCAGGGTGTGGGCGACCGGTGCCGTTGGTCCGAGCGTGATGATCGACCGGTCGCTCTACGCGGCCGTCGCCGGGGTAGCCGTTGGGCGGTTGAGCTGGGTGCTGATCGAACAGCCGGCTCTGCTGCGTCAGCCGGGCGACCTATTGCTCATCCGCTCGGGTGTGGAGTTCTGGCCGGGCATCGTTGCCGGGCTCGCATGGCTGGCCTGGCGAAGTCGGAACGCTGAGGGTCAGCTTCCTGTGCTGGCCGGTTGCGCACCGGTGCTGCTGATCGGCATCGCCAGCTACGAGGCCACCTGCGTGGTGCGCGGGGAGTGCTTCGGCCCCTTCACCTCGGTCGGCTTGGTGCCACGGGGTCTGCAGAACCGACAGTTCCCCGTCGGAGTGCTCGTGGCCGCAGTGTTGGCCGCCGGAGCCCTCACCATCCCCAGGGCAGTGCGGGTCCATCTGGTGCCGTCCGCGAGCCTGCTCCTTCTGGCCACGGTCAAGCTCACCGCCGCCTTCTTCTTACCGGTGCTCGGAACGAGGCCACCGCGGACGCAGATCGAATCGGGGGTGGCTGCCCTCCTCAGCCTGCTGTTCCTCGGTTGGTCGCAGGTCGGACGGCGTGGGGCAGTCGGGCCCACGGCACGCTCGGAAACCCGCCGGCCCGCGTTGCCAATGCAGGTGCCACCTTCCTAGGGTGTTCTACATGCTGTCGTACTTCGTTCGTTCGTCCCTGGGGAGCTGATCTGTGAAGCACCTGCCCTTCGTCGTCGTGGCCGCCGCCCTCGTGCTCACCGCGGGGTGCGGCGGTAGTGACGGCAACGATGCCAGTGGAGCCGACTTCAACAAGGCCGACGTGACCTTCGCCCAGGACATGACCGGTCACCACACCCAGGCGATCGAGATGGCCAGGCTGGCGTCGAGTCGCGCCGTCAACGCCGACGTCAAGGATCTCGCCGAGCGGATCGAGGCGGCCCAAGGCCCTGAGATCTCCCGGATGAAGGGATGGCTCGAGGACTGGGACGAGCCGATGTCCTCGGGCGACGGGATGGCCGGCAACGGCATGATGACCGAGGCGGAGATGGGTCAGCTCATGGACGCCAAGGGTCCCCAGTTCGACATGATGTTCCTCGAGATGATGACCGAGCACCACAAGGGTGCGATCGAGATGGCGAAGACCGAGCTGGCCGACGGCAAGAACGCCGATGCCAAGAAGCTGGCCCAGGCCATCATCGACGCCCAGACCACGGAAGTGGCCGAGATGAAGGCGCTGCTCAAAGCGGTCTGAGGCTCATGAGACCGTCCATCGGGATCGCTGGTTGATCGCCCCGAGCCACCAACACCGCGAGGCGGCCGACCATTGCCGATGAGCGGTGGTCGCCGTGTGGACATCGCGTGGAGGAACCTGGCGGGCGAACGCGCCCGTCTCGCGATCTCCGTGGGCGGCGTGGCGTTCGCCGTGCTCCTCATCCTGCTGGTCCGAGGCCTCTACTCGGGCTTCACGCAGCAGGCCA
>JAABUR0100000898.1_pt1 | contig 58568 bp, 61 predicted proteins | sample 5560091 | NCBI WGS metagenome assembly JAABUR01 (sample SAMN10711879, study PRJNA513375) | rock metagenome | isolation source: Antarctica rocks | place: Antarctica: Victoria Land, University Valley sud | reverse complement strand
TCAACTAAATTGGCTGTTCCATGAGCATGTGACCATCGACGAAGCTATTCAGAAAGTGCTTCAGCACCTGCCAGTGCACTTATTCAAATGAGCCTGCTGACGAGTAGCTTTCATTGCCAGTACGTATTGACAGTAACGGCATCGAACTGTAGTAAGAGCTCTTCCAGGTACAATTATCTGCTGAAAGGCTTCAGCAACGACCTCGTTCCGGGGCTTAACACCGCGTTGCGGAGGCATGGCTGGTGGTAGGAAGAGAGATCTACTCCATGAAGCAATGGTGACATCGTGACAGCGAGGTCAAACCCCCTGAGCTAAACAAGCTGGGTTTAGCTTGCTTACATAATATAAAACCAATAAACAAACATGAATAAACCGCTAAGAGGTATTATACACGTTTATTGTAGAATAAACGGTTTTTTTCTACCCCTAGTAGAGATTTAGAATAAATTTGGCGCGAGTACCAAAACAGACTAGCGCAAATGTTATATTATGGGCTTGAACAATCGCTTGAATTGATTCAGGTATAAGACTTCGATCTGACCTTTTCACCAGGACATCAAGGCCATCGCTAGCACTTACTTCAAGCGTACAAGGTGCTCTTTGATTTATTGCCCCCCAGCAGGACTTAACCATGATGTTAATCAGACTGCCCAGGTGATACACAGCTCTCAGGTTATATTTCAGATTGTCGAAATTACCTCCGGAGTGCCAGTTTAGCTACAAGAGAAATTTAGCATCATCGACCCTATGGGCAGAAAGAAGTTAACTCGCTGGTTTCAAAAGCTCAAAGGGTCGGAAAACTATCGAGAATGGGCTCGCGAAATGACTAGCACTCTGCAAACTGCAGAGCTTATGGGCCATGTCACTGGCACCGTGACAATCCCGACTCCATACTCAGGAGACTCAATGGCCGCCGACTATGAAGAAAAATACGAAAAGAGGCAAGAAGCCATTGATGACTGGATTCGACGAGACTCTCAAGCCGTGGGAACGATGGGACTCATGTGCACTCCAATCGTGCAATCAGATTTCAAGCCATGTAGGTCGGCGAAAGATACATGGGACCTCCTTCAAACCCGTTACACCCCATCATCCAAGTGGGAAGTTCTCAACACTCTAAACGCTATACAATACAATAAATCAGAAGGCGTCCAAATTATGGGCCAAAGGGTGGAGGATGTGCTCGAGGCTATGCATGAGCTGAAAATCACTATTGAGGACTACATCGTCCATAAGACTATTAATTCGCTTGGGCCTGAATTGGAGATCTATGCTATCATACTGAGGGAACGGGCCCGGAATGAAAACAAGTTGCCAGATCTAAGTACACTGCTCAGAGACTTGGAAGAGGAGGTCAGCATGAAGAATTAGCGTTGCTATGCAAGAGCCATTAGTCTAGGTGTATCTAGAAATGGCCTTGAGATTTCATGCCCTCACTGGCAGGTGACAGGTCATATCGAAGAAGAATGCTGGCTTCGGATCCTAGAGCTGGCGCTAAAGTACTGATAAGGGAAGTCTACTAAGATGTTGGCGTTGGTATCAAGACACTGGAAGGCAAAGCGCATTATTCTACTGCTTGGATAGCAGAGAAAGATCACGACATGAATTAAGGCAGTGGGTCGGGATTTGAGAATGCTATCACTTAGACAATGAAGATCTTGGGAATAGGATCAAAGCATTCACTTTTAGTTAGTCAGTGGCTTCTGAAGGTTCAAGACTATTCTTCCACTTCGACAAAGTTATATCTCGCCTAGACCATCATGACCTGGGACTAGAATTTCTAAGGCAATTCTTCCACTTAGACAGAACATGATATCATTGATAAGAGCGTCGAATGTCTAGATCGAGTATCTTCTATTCAAATCGCAAATTCAACATTTCATCAAACGCTCATCATCACAGAAGCCGAAATCTCGCTCAACAATATATGAATGACATGCTTAAAAGTCGTTGCAATACACATCTCAGGTCTGAGAAATCTTTCAAGCATTTACAATAATAATTTTGATATCAACAGTATTGTCAGTATTTAAGTGTTGTTCAATTCTTGAAAAATTGAAGTATTGCTACAAAACTCTTCATCAGTACTCTGAGCTTTCTTGTCAAGAACGACGCATCGCGAAATCAATAAAAATCCGTTCAAAGAAATTCAAACTCATCATTTGATACAAAAACTGATGAAACAGAAAACAGATGTGATCAATGATTTAGAAAAGGGAAGGGAGATAGATGGTTGAGTTGGGTGGATAGTAGGCGGGAAGATAATCAATTCAGCTCGCTCTCGGTGTTCACACCTTCAGGGTTATGTATATATATCTGTTTCTCGTTAAAGTTTCCATCAACGACTCTACGTTTTCTTCGTCATCTCAACATTCATCACACCCCCATATCTCTCACCCTCTCACCCTCTCACCCTCTCACCCTCTCAAGCCTTCCTCCACCCACACCCACAAAAAAAAAACAAAAACAAAAACACAACCGACCACGCTCACCACGCTCACATACCCCATAATCTCTCCTCTCTCAGACTCGAGCTCATGCGAGAAAGCGAAGAGCAAGTAGAAAACCTATCAAGATAGCAAAGCCGGGAAGAAGAAGTGAACGAGGAAATGTCGAAGAAAGAAAAAAGGGAAGAGATGAGATGCGAAGACAAGGATAGAGGTGGTTCCTGAGGGCATATACCCATACCCTCCTCTCCCTTCCCTTACCCTACTATTGACCCAGCATCCACCTCCCCACCACCTCAAACCTCTCAACTCCACATCCCGAGGCCAAATCCCCCCACACACCAAAGACCCACCGATCTCCGCCACGCCCTCGTATCTTCTGCCGCTCCGGCTCGTGTGAAAGGAGGGGTTTCTTTGTGAAACGGTGAGGTATTATCGACGGAACGGTGGGATTGGTAAACTGGGAAGGGCGGAGGGGGATGGGAGGGGAGGGATGCGAGCGAAGTAAGGGGGGAGGAGGCATGTCTGTTGGGAGGAGGGAGTGGGAGGAACGCATGGCGTATGGTTGGGGAGGGAGGTAGTTGCCGCGCCGGGTTGTTGCTTGCTCGTTTTGATGTCAGATGTTGGGATGCTGGATGGTAAAATTGCTGTGGATTGAAGCTGAGACTTGCAGGGAAGATATTTCTAGGCGGTATGCAGGTGACTGAACTTTAAGACCTGGCTTCGGCTTCGGACGTACAGAGCGTCGAGATCCAAAGGGACATTGCATCTCGTAATATTCGCCACGTTACCGCGGTATTCGTGCTCGCGATCTAAAAGCCATAAACACCCTCATCATCATATATATATCAAGTCTGGAAATCCTCTAGATGCAGTAAGTATGACAAAAACATAGAACCATAATTTCATATGCAGCTATTTACTATTCCCTTCAACGAAGAAGATTTGGAAATCCCAGTCCTTCCTTTTGAAGATGATAAAACGCCTCTTTCCCAGTAAGAGTAGATGAGCCAATTCACGCTACTGTCTATGCTTGTCATTATCCATGCTGCGCTGTGCACAAAAGAGTTTGGCGATTTTGCTAGTTGGCCGCAGGCTGAGGGGTCAGACGTAATCCGGGTCCTCCATTCCTGATTCTCTGTCCCGTCTGATGCGTGCGGCTTCGGTCCCATCATCGGTGAGGTGTTCTCTGAACCAAGGGTGCTTGAGGGCGGCTTTGGCGTTTATCCTTTGCCGGGGGTCGTAAACGAAGATTTTGCGAAGGAGGTCCAAGAAGAGCTTGTTGAAGACTGTATTTGGGGGAATAATGTCCTGCTGCTGGTCAGGTCATTGGGCCTTTGGATTAGAAGGCTTAACTTACACTTAGATGCTTCATGGCCTTGACGTACTTCTTGGAAGCTTTGGTTGTCTCGTGATTGGGGTAATCAAGCTTGTAACCCCGAGTGAAGTACCTACATAAAGTGAGCACAGTAAAATAAGACAGTGAGCCGATACTGACTTGGCAGCTTGATTCCCGTTGCTTCCCCGACCGCTGTTTTGGACTTGGCGAACCAGCTTCGTCTCTAGCTTACTGCTACACACACTTTCCATCATAGCCAGGTGCTCGAGGTTGTCGTGCGTTTGGAACAAGGCATCTCCGGTGAAGAATTCAACCAAGATGCAACCGATGCTCCAGATATCACAAGGATAGCTCCAGCCCAGGTTCAGGATAATTTCTGGCGCTCGGTAGTGTCTAGTTGATACAACCGACGAATGATACTCGTCGTCGAACGTAGCGGATCCGAAATCGATTAACCTGATTTCGGTATCAAGTAATACTCGCCGCTGCCGAGCAACGCGTTGGGTGGTGGTTGATGACGATGGGATTTGGCGATTGTAGGTGAAGGTCTGATACGAGTTTCCGACAAGCAAGATATTCTCAGGCTTGAGGTCAGTGTGTATTAAATTTAGATCATGCAAAACTGAGAAGCCGTCAGTGTTGGGATAGGTCTGAACGGGATGTGACGTACAGGCAACACTCGTCAGCAGCTGCCGGGCAAAGCTCTGTATCTGACTACTTGGAAAGGGCACGAATTGATTGCCCTTGAGAAAGTCAAAGACACTCTGACCTAGTAAATCCGTAACAATGCATATATGGTTCCGGAAGTCGAAGCAGTCCCGCAGATGTATGCATTTGTTCCGGTTCTCTCGATCGTTGTGCGACAGTGTAGAGAGAACTCGTAACTCGATCCGGGAAGCGTCTCGGTATTTCTGGACTGACCGAATGATCTTTATAGCACATTTTGTCCTTGACCGTCGATCGTAAGCTTCTACTACCTTTCCGAATGTACCCTGACCCAGTAATCGAGAGACTTGATCTGTAGGAGATCAGTAACGATCCCGGACGCTCTGTGGCGTTGAACATCTAATTAGTTGAGATACTCACATCTATCACCCAGGTCCGTGCCCGGATTGACGATGTAATGTCCATCGTCGTCGTCAATCTTTAGCTGACTCGTCGTAGTCTGACCCGAGGTTAGCTGGCAGTCATCCACAACACACCGCAAGGCCTTACATCTCTGACTGGCGGAACATGAACCTCCTTTGCCTTGATTGGAGGCTTCGGAGGCGGCACGTACGAACTGTAAGCATCGCCATTGGTCTCAATCTCCTTTCTTTTCTTCTCATCCGCGGTCTGCTGGCGCGTCACACGTTTCCTTTTCTGTCCTACCATCCCGTCATCGACATAAGCCCCCATACTACCGTGGCTTGTATGCGAACCGAGTGATGTAGGAGCAGTCGTTTGCAACGATGTTGTGCGATCTGTCGAAATCGTAGTTGATCCGGTGTTCCCAGCATGTGTGGTCCGGGGGTTGGAGTAAGCGGGTTGCTGATATTGGACAGGTTCGTACACGGACTTTTGAGCAGTCTTCCGCTTTTTGGTGGCGTGCTCGGGTTCCCTCACGACCGTTCGTGTTGTATGATTCACCCGCTCGTTCTCAACATGTTTTGGGGGTGGGGGAGAGTCATCGTCGATGACGATAATTTCTTTCGGAGGGCCGTTCTTGTAAAATTCGTGCCAGTCTGGTCGTCTTTCTCGTTTTCTTGACCCTTGCATGGTTGACGTGGATTGAGGTGCCGTAACGTTACCAGATTGCTGAGGCGGTCTTGAGGCAGAGGAAGTGGTGGTATTCCGAGTGTTGGTGGATTGATGGGTAGTGGGATAGCCGTTGTAGGAAGGAGCTAAACGTGACGGCCCATTCACCAAGGCACTATTGGCGCCATAGTGACCCGAGTTGGCTTGATAGGCTTGGTGATTGGAATACCCGTAATGAGGGTTATGATGCGGAGGAGGAAGTGTTGCCGTGATGGTGGAAGGAGTTGACATGTCTCATTGAGGTGTTGGAAGGGCGAGCAATTGGCCTGAAGACAATTCTCGGTCCTGCCAGGGCAAATTACACTCTGAAACTGATTTGGCGGCGGATCTTGCGGGCAAATGCAACCACAGCCTTTCGACTCCCAAGACCAGGACCGCAGATACCTGACCAAGAGTTGCTTCGTAATTACAATGCCAGTGGGGGGAATCATGAACGTCGTGGATACTCTCGGTCGCGCGTCAGGAAGAAGGCGGAGAAGACAGCCCACGTTGTCCAGGGCCAGTCGTCGGAGACAGTCTGAGCACGTTTGACACGGAAAGGTTTCCAAAGGAAAAGAGGCAAACGATGATCAGGATGCCATAGCCGGTGGATTGACAGTTCACTGGAGAAAGGAACGTCGGCCTTCCCAACGATGTTGAACTGGAGGAGATGAAGTTGGCGATCGAGGGTTGTCACTAGTCCTACTGGACTGTCTTTTGCTGCGTCTCTTCGTCGGGTGCAGGCCCAACGTAGCGCTTGTCCTGTTCGGGGTCTAGCGCCATCCGAGCTCGCTAGACTGGACTGGTGCACAAGCAGACGTATGACGAATGACTCTCTGGTGCGCTCAACTTCCTCATCGAGTCTTCCCGTTTCTATTTATTGAGCTGGCCAAAGCCGTGAGCCTGTTCGGTTTGTTCTTCTTACTCCCAAAGACCGTATTACCCATTCCACCCTACATACTTCCATCATCAAGTACCGTGTAATTAACGCGTTTGAGACATGCTCCCCGGACATACGGTATGGCTGTGCTCGTTGGATGAGTAGGTGGATCGGGTCAACAAGAAGGCTACGCTCTGGGCTGACTCTCCCGGCTGATGATGTCTGCACAACTACTGTGCTACGTACTCGATAAGCGGCAACTGAAAGCTCGATTATTACTAACAACCTAACACGTTGCCTTGTTGGAAACCTTCTAGGCAGAGTGAGTGTGCTACCTCATGATCGCCTTCAACGTCATATTGCTGAGACAACACGTCCAACCTCAGCTGTTTTGACATTTCCTAAGTATATAGTGCTTAGAGTCATTTATCTCCGTATCTTGCTCGTCTTTTCTATGCGTTGAAGACGCAATAAGGTGTGGGATATCATTGGGTACGGCTGGACCGGACAGCCCTACTGGAGATCGATCGCAGCCGCCTGAGGTATCAGGCCTAGGGGTTTTGAGCTTCCATCGATCCTCCTAAGATATTAATACATTGGTACGTCTTTCCAAAACTACCCAGAATGCATATTGCGAAGCCTCGGAGGCTCTCAACTCTTTTGCGACCAAAGAGGCGCCACCGTCTCCACTGCCCTCTCCACCACTGCCCTCACTCGATCCCTTAAAACTCCATACACACACTCGACCTCCAATGTCTCTAGCCACACCTTGGCCACATGCTTGTCAACTTGGATCTCGATTCCAGGGACGGGTATGCCAGCGGCATGGAGTCTTTCCAACTCTTCCGCCTCGAGGTCCGCCAGATCTTCCTCGAAGGCTTCGCCTTTGATTCCATCGTCGTCGATAGATGGCTTAGAAACAAGTCTAGGATGGGTTATGGGTGTTATTGAAGAACCAAACTGTGCTTCAAGGAACATGCAAAGGCGCGAGAAGCGTTCTTCGGGAGTGACTTTGGCGTGAGGGTTTCTGTGGCTGTGGCTGTGATGCTGGCTTTTCGATGATTCTTGAGAGGTGTCAGTACAACCGGGCTTGGATGTGAGTTGAAATACCTACGTTTCACAGCTGCTGGGCTGCTTTCAACGGTGAAGAGCACGGCCAACACAGCATCGGCGATACCGTCATTTAGCATATTCCCTTCCCATTCCACTTCCACTTCCCCACCGTTCTGACATCGCACAATGACGCAGCCCATGACAAGATAAGCCACTGGATGAGGTGAATGAACAGTCTCCTCGTCACCCATGTCTCCTTCATGACTGGTGCCGTTGCCATTCACCGCCGCTGCTCCGTTCGTCAGTGACTTCTTGCTTGCTCCAATTTCCTCGATAGCTCCAAAAGTTCCCTCCAATGCCCATTTGATGAGATCGATTCCCGCTGCGCTCAAGGTGATTCTCTGCTTGCACATTATCGTAGTGGTGGTAAGCCCAGCATACTCCCGTAGATCTTCAACTGCCATCAGAGACATCTTGAAATCGTTCTGGACCAGTACCCCAGCAATTAATTGTGTGTCGTTCTGATCGGATGTGTTTGGTGGAGGAATCTGCGCTAGCTTGCCCACGACTTTGGCAGTCTTTTCTGTTTTGAACGGAATGCGAAGTTCTTCCGTATTAGCAGGGCTAAATATCTTTGTCTTCGCAACTTTGTCGGCATTGAGTGAAAGAAGTTTTGACTTCAAACGCATCATATTATGTTTCTCGCCATGAACAAGGATCTGGACGAACGTCAGTGGTATAACTGAAACATATACTGTAATACCTACCACGACAGGGGCAGCGATTTCTTTGATGAATTCCTGGTTCTCCTGGCCATCCACATGGGCAGCAAAGCTGTATTCCGCCACACTACATCGTCGGGGAATCATGGCTTTTTCGGATTCACCTGCAGCACCTCTTGCTCTTCCAATAGCAGCTGCGCTCCTGTTCCCCATGATAGCGGGTATGCTGTCTGGCTCATGCAATATCTCCTTGGCCATAGTGCCTTCAACACTGTAGCCAGTGATCACAACTCCATTCCTGTCGTTGGGCGCCCACCGTTCGAGTAGTTCTCGGCTCACACCATTCTGTAACATACCAGGGCTTGCCAGCATTACGCAACCGCCAACGTCGTCAAACCTTTCGAGGTTCTTTAGACTCCGGATGAACCGAAAATCCCAGGGTCCGCCTTTGCCCACATCCCCGGCTTGTTCCGCTTCGGCCATGCGCTGACGGAAGAGGTGCTTGATGTTATCATTCATAGCCCCAACATAAGTCTGGTATACCACCATACATTTTCTTGCGAGATTTGAGGCGTAGTAAATGGGTATTCGTTGGTATTCAGGATGTCTCGCCCAGTATTCGTCGAGAATTAAGAGTAGCTCTTGCGCTCTTCCGAGGGCAAAGACAGGCATCAGTACTCTACCCCCTCGGTTGAGAGTCCCCGTTATACTCTTCATCAAGGCAGTTTCCCGCTCTTGCCGAGGTATGTGTGAAGAAACTCCGTAAGTACTCTCTGTTATAAGCACATCAATCTTCACGCCCTTTGGTACTTCAGCAGAGATAAGATGACGGTCGTCTTCGCGAGAATAGTCTCCAGTAAATAGAATCTTGAGACCCGCGATCTCTATCAAGAACATGGCGGCTCCTAGAACATGACCAGCAGGATAGGGTGTTATGCGAATGGAGGAGATTGTGTGAGTTGTATGGTAGTCAATGGCTTCGATTTGTGGAAAGGTAGAGAGGTGATCGGCCTCTGTATATAGTTGCGTCCGCTGATCGGATGAAGAGGAGGTGTTTCTTAGAACGAAGGGTTAGTCGGATATAATAGTAGGGTGAGGAGAACAACATACTGTACTCGGACACTGTCTTGTATGAGCCATTTGTAGATGGCCTTTGTTGGATGTGTCATAAAGACCCGGCCTCGGAAATTTGTCTTTGCAAGAACATACGGCAGCGAAGCAGCGTGGTCAACGTGGAAACTGTTTTCAGAGCGGTATCAGCTTCATGGACGAGGAAGAGCTGGCGCAATCGCCACTATTGAATCTGGCGCTGAGGGGCCCGTATCGCAGCGAAAAGCATGCTACAAAGTTCAAGTATCACAGAAGCTGAAGAGCACAGCGGAGCATGGCATGCGAATGTTTTTATTGATGTCTGGGGTACATAGGAGCAGAACAAGGCAGAACAACCCGACCATAGAGATGGCCATTCCAGAGAATCTCAGTCTCTAAGATGTAAGCTCGACTTCTGTAATCTAGCCATCGAAGCCTGCTACATGCAACATGACTGTTGCTTGCTTGAGCGCCGCGCCGATACCAAAATTCCCATCTAGACTTGCATCGCTCACTGGTAGGAGAATTGGGCTAACTCACTGGCTGATGAGTAGGACGTCTACTGTGCTCAGGTCAAACTCATCGAAGTATGGTAGAGCAGCAAGGCCGTCAAATGCAGGATGCATGCCGGCATCGAGCTGTTACGAATATCCATTAGCCTCCATCCAATGCCGTAGTAAATGTGGGCTCAGCTAATGTACCATGACAGTCTTGCCCTTGTATTGTATAATGTGACATGATCTTCCGACCTCATTTCCACCTCCAAGATTCAAGAACATAAGCTCATCTGCAGGATCCACGGATTGCTCGACATCTGGGGAGATCGCTGAGAGTTTTCTCTTTGTTGCCATCCTGTAAGACTTGTCTGACTTGAGCTTGCCTCACTCGCATAGTGTGGAAAGATATAAGCCTACGCCCAGTGAACTCAAACAGAAAGATGTTGTATGTCGCAATGATGAGGATTTGAGGAATGAGGTGAACACGCGAATAACGAGTGACAGCTTATATAACCGGCACGTGACTAGCGAGATTCCCAAGCTTCTTTCTTCACTCTACCTTCACTACCAACACTTACATCACCCTCAACAGGACAGCAGTGCCCGCCATCCCAGAGCCAGCATAAAACGGAACCGAATACCAGAGCCCTTGGATCTAGCTACAGTCAGTGGATGCGCAGCTCGTACGGTGCCTAAGGTCGAGCGCATAGCAGAGCTCGCGCAGGTGGTGGCCTGGCTTGTTTGGTGGAGGCAGGGCGCTACATTCTGAACGCGCACTATAGAGGGGAGCCCTGAAGATGGCACAGCCACAGCATCAATATCCTCCGCGACCATTCTCGCCCTTGCCACCCGCGTCGGCATCTCACCATGGTTCCTACCTTCCACCCAACAAGCGACAGCGACTGTCGCCAAACTCGCAGTCGCCATACAATTCTCCGAGTATGTCGAATATTGCTTTGCCCAATCAAGTCTTCAGTAGTCCTTACTATGGCGCTCAACCCAACGGAAGCCAGCCGAACAATTCGTACAATACCATGAATGCCCCTCCCCCGGCCGGCAATATGGGCCCCCCATCACGGCCTGCAGCAGACAAGCCAACGGATATGAACGAGCTATCTGATGTCCTTCTAGGTTCTGGAGTGGATCTAAGAGAAGAGGAGGCAGCGTTGTTGAGTCGACATAATACTCCATACCAACCACAGCATGATGCCCCTTTTGTATTTCATCCTACAGACTCCCTTGACTCCTTCGGACCAAATTTCATGGAACCGGACCGATACAACGTTTTGTCGCAAAATCTACCTGGCGACAGGAATAGCTTTTATGGCGCAGGAACGTTCAATCAGCCCGCAGCACCGTACCAGCCACTAGCACAGCAAGCAGAGACCGAGAAGCAAGCTGCAATACGGCGGAAAGCAGAACAACGGCAATATCACCTCAATGACCCCTTTCTTTATGCTGGCCTCGTGCAAAAAAGACTATCGAAACAGTCTCACGCTCAGCAAGTCACCATACCAAGTTTCGGAGTATTCAACTCAAAGAGTTCACAGCCTGTCCAAGTGGCTGTTACTGGACCGGACAAGCATGAGCGTATACTCTCGCTTACGGGTCAAGACCTTCTCTACCACGATGTCCCTCTTACGGAAATATTAACGTTGCTGTCGCTAGCAGCCGAAGAGCGACTACGTGCATTGGTAGAGGACGCGGCGGCGCTTGCGAAGGGCAGGAGAGTTGGTTCGCATGGCGTGGTACCAACGGACCTCACCGAGTTGGCCGTTGGTGAAGGGAATTTTGAGACTGTGAACTGTCTGCCGACGCCAAGCAATAGTGCAGTTTCGCCGAAGTCCAACCCTCTTAAGCGTATGCCTGAGGTTGGCTGGTTCTTGAGGGTCATCATGCTTATTTTATTACAGGTTCCTATGCTGCCATGAACAAACCTCCAACACCCGTCTCGAACGGCAGCTACAGCCCGACTACTACTATTGCTTTCCCAAATCTAGTGGCCGAAGCTCTTCACAAATCTGCGCAAGAAGAACGAAGAGCAGAGCAAGAAAGGCTCACCAAACGAACTCGCCGCACAGCAGCTGAATCGTTGCCTGGTGAAGTTGGCACTACGGGATCTGCTACTCTTGGTACTCCTGCGCTAGGTCTACTAGGTGAGCGAGCACCGGAAGTAGATACCAAGAAACCCCCGAACAAAAAAGAGCAGAAGCGTCAAGCAGAGGCAAAGGCCACAGAAGCTCAACAACACGCAGCTACTAATAAAACTACCAACATGGCTCTGGGGCTGAAGAAGAAATCTTGGATGACCAAGGATAGTGGCTCGAGCGGTGGAGGCTCTCTGGGGCTACCAAGGGTTAATACACAGGGATTGCCGAGAACATCGACTGCGAACGGGTCTGGTAGTCAGTTGTCTATGGGGAGGAAGTACGGCGAGTTTCGGGAAGACAAAGAGACTGGTAAAGGCATCCAATTGCGGGACATGGTTGCAATCCTGGAGACGGATAGAAAGGAAAAGAAAGCGTTGGCAAGGGCCTACACAAGGCTGTGTCGATAATCCAGAGCCATCACAGCTACCACAGCATGCGTTGTACTTGGTGCTCCGTTCGACACTTCACCGTTGTATCTGCGAGTTTAGCGAGGCGTTGGAGGCGTTCGAAGATGGCAAGAAAAATTACGCTTGTCGTAGCCCGAGGAATCAGAAGATATTGAAAATGATACGATAGCGATTGCTAGGCGATCAGGAGGGTTGGTTGTGCGCATCTCAGCACGCCCTGTATTATTGTAGTAATTCTATGGTCTCAACCACACCCCACTGAATCATTTCACTTCTGAATGCGCGTATACTCGTATACATAGCTATTTGACTGGCAGCCCACCTGGAAAACATCAGCCCTATCAATCTCGCTAAACTCCGCAATTCCATCCACCAGGTCCACGCCGTGGACGCCCGACAAAACAGATAGCACTTCAATATCAAATCCAGGTCCTCGAAACAGATATTGGAGCCCCAAAGATGTCTCAGCACGCCCGCATAGAAGAAGTTTCCGACTCGGACCCAGATTCCGACCCCTCAGAAATGGACCCTTCCGAGTTCGCCTCCTCCATCATCCGCCCGGCCAACATCCCTCCCCCCGGAACCCGCCAGGCCCCCCAACCCCACCAAACCTTGCAACCCCAATTCCGCGCCCCAACCTCCGCCGACACAGACCGCCATAAACACTGGCAGTGTCTGTACCCGGTGTACTTTGATGCCACGAGAACCAGAGCAGAGGGGCGACGGGTGGGGAAGGCATTGGCGGTGGAGAACCCGCTAGCGAGGGAGATTGTGGATGCGGTGGCTGGGCTTGGGTTGGATGTTGTCTTCGAGCCGGGCAAGATGCATCCGAAGGACTGGGGGAATCCCGGGCGTGTAAGGATCTTGCTGAAAGAAGACGGCGTTCGAAAGAGCTCGAGAGTCAAAAACAGTACGCCCAACCCCTTCCCTCCAACGTCAAGTATAGCAAGCCAGCTAACCCCAAACCACCCAGAACACCACCTCTACACCCTCGTAGCCCACCACCTTCAATCCCACCCCACAACCGCCGACTCCCCCCTCCGCCTCCGCATCCAAGGCATGCCCCTCCCCGACAAAGCAATACCGCCGCCTGCGGTACCGAGGGGGTGGAAGATGGGTACGATATTGCCGCTGCATAGTCCGGCGTTGAGTGGGGGTGGGGTTAGCGAGAATATTATTAAGGATATGATGCAGGAGATGCAGGGGGTGGAGGGGGCACCGGGCGTGGTGGGTGGGGAGGAGAAGAGGGTGGGGGAGAGGGAGAAAAAGAAGGGAAAGAAGAAGTGAGGTAGTAGGAAGGGGTTGGGGACATGGGATTTTGTTGGGTGGAGTAATTATGGCATAGCGCTGGCGTCAAAGGAGCACAGAGCTGGGGACATTTTGAGACATAATCTAGAGTCTACAGACTCCGCAGTACTCTTAAAGACTTGCCTGGTTATTCCAGAGAGTCCATTAATCAAAATACCGAATTAGGTTTGTCCCGAGGAGAACACCAAGGTTGTCAGTGTGGCTTACGCGTCCTCGATTAACTCTGGAAACACGTCGAGAGCTAGATTTCCATTATATTCATCTCTTTGCCACCTCTATCAGTCATTCAGGCCATACGTACAAGCGTCCTAGATGCAGACAGGTCTACATAGTGTTGTATAATAGCTCCGCTGTACAGGTTTACTCTACCATATGGATATTAAAAGCGCTCTACCAACTCTATTCCCTCTCCCCCCTCGCCTCTACCCCCAAAATCCTCAATGCCTCCTCATACTCCCTCCTCTCCTTCCCCCCAACCCCCTCCGACTGTGACTCCAACCTCACCACCCTCCGCCCTACTCCCCTTCTAATCCCCTCACCCCTCCCAATATCCCCCCAAAACCACCTCCCCTCATGCCACCCCACCAACGTCGTCGCCCTGCCCTCTTTCCCCGCCCTCGCTGTCCTCCCTACGCGATGCACATAGCTCGTCACACCAGTCGGCATATCGTAGTTGATTACATGTGCGAGGCCCTGGATATCGAGGCCGCGAGAGGCGCGGTCGGAGGCGATGAGGACGGAGAGTTTGCGGGTGCGGAAGGAGGAGAGGAGCCGGCGGGTGGAGGCGGTGGTGGTGGATTTGGTGAGGGTGGCGATGTGCGGGGTCCAGGTGGGACGGAGGAGGGAGAGGAGGCGGGAGAGGCGGAGGGCGGATTCGTTGGTTGTGGTAAATATTAGGGTGCCGTGGGTTGAAGATACGAGGTTGCGCTGGGTGTTGGTTTTTGAAGTGCGTTTGGATGGTGGTGTGCTGCTCTCGGAGGATGATGTTGAACCTTCGGATGAGTCGTCCTCACCGGAAGTCGATGTCGACTTATCCCCTACAGACGCTTTTCTGCGTTCAGGAGATAGACTGGAAGGAGGTTTTGCGAACGCATTTTCCCGCTCAAGTAATGCTATGAGATGCAATGGCTTGTCTTCGACGTTCTTGATAGATATGGCACTCTCTTTCAGCGTCGGCGGCAACTCGAAAGATTCGCGTTGGTCCACGTTCTGTTCGAATTCTGGCTGATCATCCTTCTGATCAGTCGTCCTGCCACTCTCTAAAACGACCAACTTTGGCTTTCTCAATTTTAGCGCTGTCAATTTACTAATATCTCTCGTCATGGTAGCACTGAGGATGACCTTTCGAACTTCTCTTCGGCGTAGGATATGGAAGGTCTGCGTCAACTGCTCCTCCCACGGTTGAAGGGGTGCTTGATACTCAAGGGCAGGCACTACAATGTCAATCCATTGCTGAAAGCTCTCATCAAGCAGTCGGTCGGCTTCGTCAATGACCAACCATTGCACATGCTCCAAGGTAAAGCCCTTTGTAGATTGCATGTGGTCTACCAAACGGCCAGGAGTGCAGATGAGGATGTCGATTTCAGACCTATAGTCTACAACGTGGTCTGGAGAGCAACCGAGCTCATCGGCTTCATCTAGTAGATCATCAAAGTCCCAGTTCATGAGCTCCTCGTCTTCGTCAATCTCTTTCTCCTGCTCTGTTCGATAAGCATCTGGATCGTATCTTTGCCATCTCTGGACCAGAAGCCCCTGCTCCTCCTTCAAAGATCTACTACCAACAGCAGTACCAATTTTCAGTCCACTGCCGACATTACATAATTCCAGAGTTTCGCGTACTTGTGAAACCAACTCCCTCGTTGGAACTACAACAAGCCCTCTCATTTGGACTACCGGCTTGTCTCGTAAATTTTCCACCATAGGTAACGCATAAGCTAGGGTCTTCCCTGAACCGGTTGCAGCGGATATGCAAACATCTCCTGAGTGCTGTCTGGGTCCTGGAAGGAGCATTGGCAAAATCGTAGCTTGAATCGCAAGCACATTGTCATAGCCCTTGATCTTCAGCGACGAAGCAGCGTTTCGGCGCAATGGAAGACTGTCCAAAGAAGCGGTATCAGAAGTAGAGACGATGAGAGGCTGCGCCAACCAATCGGGTAACGCTGAAAGAGTAAATCTAATAGGCACATCAGGAACTTCTGGCGGTTGTGGCAAAGGTACCAATCCATGGGACTCAATGGGGGTAATGTCATGATCTGGTAGCTTCGCTATTACTTGCGACTCCGCGGCATGTTTGTCTTTCATCTTTGCGGCAGCGCTGGCAGATTGCTCAAACTCAGAGCGGATCTTGCGGTGTTTGTTGTTGTGTTGGGGCTCTTCAAGTTCCGAAGGTTCTTGGTCATCGTTAGAAGGAGTGATTTTTTGTCTTGGTACTTCACTATGGCTTTTCGATAACTTCTTTTTTGGCTTCTTCTTTTTTTCAAGCTTTGGATCGACAACCTTTTCCAGCTCTCTTTTTGGACTAGGGATATTGCTATCCCCCGCCAGAAGAGAAACGGAGTTTGCACTTTTCAGAGTTCTGGCTCTGCCTTCGTTCTGATTAGATCGGGTGTCATCGTCGAGATTGACACCGAAAATGCCTTGAATAGTGTCTGCTACATCTACATTGTTGGCTTGCTCCCCTGCTGCCGTTGAATTGAAGCTAATTTTCGCTTTTGACGTCTTTTTTCGCTTCTTCGCAGGACGAGAATTGTCATGTTCGCTTTCATCAGCTACATCTACAGCTGCACTCGCTGGCGGTATGTAGCGAGAATAGAACAATGAGGCCATGTTAGGTCTGACCTGCACGAGAACTTTGCCATAAGGCAGCAAAACTCAGGCGCTTAATTACGCGCGTTTGGCGCGCCAAGTGGTCAAGAACGCGCAGCAAATCAATCTGTCTATGGATGTAAAGTATCATACTTGGTCTCAAAATCGACAAATCCCATGATGTACCTCCCGAACACGGTCAAGAGACCAACACAGCTAACCCCAGTACCATTACTGTTATCTCCAAAGGCTGGCTTGCATATTAGGGCATCAAGTCGTTCTCCGAAATAGAGCATCCTTATTAGCGGATAGGCCAATCCATCAAGCCAAGAAACGTATCAACAAACCCTAGTGCTACCATCCTACAGGGACATAAACTGCCAACTTACACGATGCCGTATCATATTGCTATGGTCAGCGACTTCTTCTTCCCCCAGCCTGGAGGAGTAGAGAGCCACATATATCAATTGTCAACAAAGCTTATCGACCGGGGCCATAAGGTTGTCATAATAACCCATGCTTACCAAGGTAGGACTGGGGTACGATACCTTACGAACGGCCTAAAGGTCTACTATGTTCCTTTTTTCGTAATATACCGAGAATCGACAATGCCTACCGTATTCTCCTTCTTTCCTATCTTCCGCAATATTGTTATCAGAGAGGATATCGATATTGTACATGGTCATGCAAGCCTGAGCAGTTTGTGTCACGAAGCCATACTCCATGCTAGGACTATGGGGCTACGGACGGTATTCACAGATCATTCGTTATTTGGCTTTGCAGATGCTGCAAGCATCCTGACAAACAAGCTATTAAAATTCACTCTAAGCGACGTAGACCATGTAATCTGCGTAAGCCATACTTGGTAAGCGGTATGGTAGAACATGGCTCGGATTAGTTTGCTAATCACTTTCCTTAGCAAAGAGAACACCGTACTACGCGCCTCCTTGGACCCCCTTATGGTTTCGGTTATTCCAAATGCCGTGGTCGCAGAAAACTTCGAACCGCTCGCCTACACCAAAAGTACCAAGAATTACCAGTTGGGGAAGCATTATAACGCTCGCCCTCCACCCCCACCCCCTCAGCATCTTGGGCCAGAAGATACCATTACGATAGTCGTCATTTCCAGGCTTTTCTACAATAAAGGAACCGACTTACTCATTGCAGCCATTCCTCGTATTCTCGCCAGCGATCCTCACGTTCGGTTTATCATTGCAGGTTCTGGCCCTAAAGCAATTGATCTAGAGCAAATGCTTGAACGTCGAGTCCTGCAGGATCGGGTCGAGATTCTTGGCCCTGTTCGGCATGAAGAGGTCCGAGATGTTATGGTTAGGGGTCACATCTATCTTCACCCTAGTCTCACAGAAGCTTTTGGTACTGTCATAGTGGAAGCGGCTAGTTGCGGATTGTACGTTGTCTGCACCCAAGTAGGCGGAATACCCGAGGTCCTACCACAGCACATGACGGAGTTCGCAAAGCCAGAGGAGGATGACCTTGTAGCAAAGACGGGCAAAGCAATTGCTGCCTTGAGATCAAACAGAATCCGAACAGAACGCTTTCATGACCAAGTCAAAATGATGTACTCATGGACAGATGTTGCTCAACGGACGGAAAGGGTGTACGATGGCATCACTGGCGCTCTGAGTGAGGAAGAGTTCTATGGGGATAACTCAGGCGGTGGCTGGTCTGCTACTCGAGGTAGAGCAGGTGTACAGAGCTTCGCTCTTATTGATCGGCTAAAAAGATATTATGGATGCGGAATATGGGCAGGAAAACTTTTCTGCATGTGTGTTGTCATCGACTATTTGTTTTTGCAATTTCTTGAGATCTTTGCACCAAGAGCCAATATCGACATATGCAGAAATTGGCCACAGAAACCCAGTTTGAGAGTTCCGCACGTCGATGAAGAGTTAGATGAAGCAAGACCTTTGCGGAAGACAAAGCCGCGAGATATATCATCAAGAAAGCACAGACGATGTTGAAATTTGTATGAACCAAAGACTCGGGAAATAGCTATACTGGACAAAAGAGCTGGCATTGTTGCTCCTTATTTCCTTACTCAACATCCCAATGGCACTGGCGAGCTTAATAACAACACATCATATCGGCTGAAAACCCTTGCTCCGTTGCGCGATTTTACTATGAAATTAGTACTATAACGCCCATTATCTGAATGATATGCCTATAAGAATCGAAGAGAATGAGCGCAAGGGTGACTGATCCAAGAAGAATACGCGAAACGAGAAAAGTAACGCCCACGTAGAAGAAGCAACGGAACAGTTTAGCAGCGGTCTCGACCACTCGATGGAGTGACTTCGATCCGGTCTTCGGCTGCTTTCAACATCTGTATTACTTGTTAGTACTATCTCTTGCCATAGGACCAAGGTGACATATGTACGTCGACCTTGTCAGAAATCGCATCACCTCTACCGATCGTAACCCTAGTTCCTCCGATTCAAAGCAAAATTCCATGCAGGACTTGCTGGTTTCATGGACTGAACATGCGAGAAAAATTTGTGAACCAGTCTAGGGTTGATTCTTTGTTCTCTCGGCTCTCTGAGAAGTAATTGTGTCTTGCTCGTACCCGAAACAGCTGTCTCATTCGTGGGCCAAAACTCGCTTGAAAGCACATCTAGTTGCTACTTGTGTCCTTCCCTCTGCATAGATTAGATTGGGGGTCATGCTTAGCTACTGAGATTTGTCGTTGACTTGCTATAACAGAGTAAAACTTGTTGGTTCCTGATACATGGCTTGGGATGCCCCAGACTACTAAGCCATTGTATTTTATATTCTCACTATAACGACAACACAAACCCTGGATCTATACATTACGCCAGCGGTCGCACTTATGCTATGCCTCAGGCATGGACGCAAAGCCTTAATTACCGACGACGATAGACCTCTTGAGACTGGAGCAAAATTTACCATGCTCTTCGTGGTACTTTAATCGAACTCCTTGTTCTCCAAGGCACCATCAGCGATTGTGCTTGAATTTTTGCTGCTTTCTTGTTGAGTATTAAAGCATTCATTATCTGGTGCGAACGCAACACGTCCATTGTTGAGAACATAACACTATTGTTATCTAAACTGAGACACTATGCAGATATGCAAAACAGGACGGTCTTTATTACCGCATATCTCAAAACCTACAAAGTGTTCGTACCAACCGACCAACGTTACTATTAACACAAAAGTTTCTCGCATATTTTCCATATAGACCGAAAAGATATCCTCCAGAAACCCGTACGACTCCACCTGCGACTAGCTAAAAACTCCGATCATGGGCTGCTTACCTTTTTGCATTGTCCGGGGCAATGAAAAGCATACTCCATATACCTTAACGTCGCTTACCAAGCGCCTTGCTCGCTGCCGTCCATGGCGTCACTCGAAGAAGCAGTACAACGAAAATCACACCAATACTACTATCTCTTCCTCTAATCCAAATGGCGAGTACTCCGCTCGTCGTCGTCTATCAGCACTGCGCAAGCAGGAAATCGCTAAACAGCTAGAGCGAGAGCGTGTAAATCAGGAACTGCTGGAAAGGGAGCGCCGGAGACAGCAGGATCTAGAACAGGAGCATATCGACCAAGAGGCTCTAAGACGAAATAGTTTGGAAACGGAACTGGCTGAGGAGCATAGATTCGAATGGGACCGCTTGGAGTTAGCAGTTTCAGACGGACCTGCAACCTACCATCCCCATCAATCTGATCTAAATCTTGCGAAATTCTCTTCTCCGGGCAAACGGCCTCTTAAACACAAGACCACTTCGGTGCCTCTTCGTGACTTCTACGGTGTTCGGGACGAACCTTTGCCCCTTGGTCCACAACCCCTCTTTGCTGGTCAAAGGCCCAGTGGGCAAATGCGACCACATAAAGCGAATACCTCTCAGCTCCAGGATGACTCTCTTACTGATGATGACGAAATTCCGGATTGCTACTTAGACGAGAGCGTACAGCTTCCGAGGCAGGTAGAAGCAAGACAGCCGCCGCGAAGAAGAGTAGAGAGCCCGGAAGTGTCACCACGCACCCTACCAGTCCGCTCTTCGTCTTCAAACGCAACAACGATACATCACAGTGTTGCCTCACGTTTCGATATCAACGTTTTGGCCACTTATAGCAACCGAGTCTGCGGATCTGATATCGTGTCACCCAAATTTCCCTTACCTAGCTTTGAGAGGAGAAAATCAAGCAGAAGATCGATTGCGAGTAAATCCGAGGGGATCAATCCTTGGGCCATGTTTGACGCTTGTGTTCAAACTGACAGCAGGCTCAACCCGTTTGGCATTCCAGCCAGAGAATACTAGATACCAATAACTTTGCTTATATCTTTTCCTCGCAATCTTCTAGAGCAGGTCTCTGTCGATCCTAACTTTACTCAACATGGAAACATAGCACAAATTATCCAAACGAAATGACGATCGCAATACCCATTGTTGACCTCCTTTGTTGTAGTTTGGGATTTCCACTTCTCTCTTTGTCCATAATTTACTATCCTATTCCATTGTCTTCTCCCCATTGTTCCAAACCTCTGAACCCACTCCATATCTACCCATCTTCTTCTCTCCCCTCTCCTAGCCTCTCTTCCCCCCCTCTAATCCCACTAACATCCCAGTCCAAACAACCACCACTTACAACCGACCAGGCCACCCCACCCCTACCAAACCCAGCAAACTCACGAAGCGAAAATGGGCTGTGCCCACTCCCACTCCACTCCAAACCCCTACGACGGCGAAGCCAACAACCCCTACATGAACCCTCCCCCGCCCTTCACCGAAGACGTCGCAGCTCTGCCACCACAGTATCAGAATCGCAAAGCAGAGAACGCCACTAACCGCCCCAAAATGACCAGAATGCAGAACTATCGCTCCAGGCATGAGGAGTGGCTGGACTCCACGGCGTCTGGAGATTTGGGAACGAGACCCGCAATCGGAGTGGCTTTTTAAGGATCTTGCAGTTTTACGGAAGATGATGCGGAGGGATAGAGAGGTGGAGATGCTGCATAGATGGAGAGTCGTTGGCTTTGAAAGTCCGGTGTTGATGCGGTTTGCTCTAGGTTTCGCGAGTAGTAGAGATACTGTATGTAGATAGGAATGAAAAGCGAGTGACCTGTTTGTTGCTGGAGCTTCTTCTGTTTATCTACTAGCGTTATCTGCCAACCTTGTCGTGAGGAATCTCCTTGAGAAATAGTTCGGATATTTGGGAAACGGGGTATTCCCTCTTGGTCTACCATCTTTTACCTTGGTGAACGATTATTTGATCCTAGAAGTTTGCAAGCTCGGCTTTAATCTGCTGCCTGCTCGCCCCTTCTTTCATTTTCGACCGCCAAATACTACACCACGGCAATCATTTTCGTCCATCAAGCGAAAGCCGCAATACCAATGGGGTTTTGCTGATGATCATGCTAGCAAAGGAGAGGCTTTGCTGTGCAGCACCTTGCAGAGCACAAGAAGAGTTTCCTACCGGGCAGCGTCGTTGTTGCAATACCTCATACCCCACCAAGCTAGACACTATAACTATCTTGTTCGTACGAACTCCTTCGCGTCTTGAAGAAGGCAGATTCACAAGGATTTCGAAGCTAGTACTGATATTATTGCCATAATTTAGTCCCTGTATGCGCCTCACCAAGCCCACAACGGTCTGCCAACGGCATTGTGACTATGGCAACGCTTTACCACTTTCAAGCTGGAAAACGCCATTATCATAATCCTAGACATTTCCTTTCTACATCCAGAGAAGGCAATAGGACTATTTGAGAAGTTTGAGACTTGCTTTATCACCCTCAGGAAAGTACGATTGTTTTGCCTCCTCGCATATCTGTACACCCTTCCTTTAAACCCGCGTTTCTTTGTTGAGTCTTGAGCATACATAATCACTAAATGTGCTCCATATTCCAATCCATTCTACACACCACTCCATCACACACACACACAGAAAATTTCAGAGATTCTCAATCGCAACCAACTTACGGAGACAAAATGTTCGGCCCTAACTCAATCATCGGATACGCCCTAGTTGACTTCCCAGTACCTCTAAGACGCAATCTAGCCTTGTTTATCCTCAAAAATTACCGCCACTGGAATGGTCTGTGCCCCTGGAGTGATCCTGAGTTCTGTACGAGAGTGTTCGTCTGGCTCGAAGCCTTCTGCCTGTGGCTGGCACTCTCCTTAACGTATTTAATCCTCTTCAACCTCCTTAGCGGCACATTCTACGGGGCACGAGCATGTATCCGCAATTTATTCTCTCGACCAGCTTCGAAGCACACAATGCCAGTACAAGTCCCGGACCAGAGAATGCCAAATGAAATCTCAATGCCAGACAATTCCCAATGCCAGACAGATTCCCTATGCCAGAAGACCTTCTACCACCAGAAGACGGGCTTTTCATCCAGGTCCAATATGCCGACGGGCTAAAATGTGCCTTTCTCTATTTCCTCAAAGCCAAGGAAGACATGCCCTTCCTACAGAGCTACTGCTGCAACCAAAAAATGAAGAATGTGTCGCTAATCAAGGATCTTTCCATGATGACAAAGAGAGAGCTGGAGGGGAGTGCGGAAGCCCCGTTGAGACTATGGCTCAGGGTCCGAATTGATCGAGGACCAGAATATAGAGTGGCAGTGACTGCTATGAGGAGGAAGCCTGGATGGACCGTGACTAAACAGCGAGTATACCGGAGCTCAGACTGGCCATACTCGCTACAGCGAGGAAGCCTGCCGCGAACCATGGCGGATTCGCATGTGCACTTGATTCGTAAGACTGACAAGAAGTAGCATGTAATATGAAGTCGAGGAAGAATATCATTTTTTATGAGATGCAATCTCAAGCTCCAATATATATTGAATTCTTCAAAAAGAAATATACATATCACGCGCTTACGTAACGGAATCTTCACTGTAACTCTTTATCGTCTTGAAATAAGAGTATAAAAATCAGTTTGTACTTGTATACCCTCTGTGCCTTAGAAATAGCAGATTCATAAGGATTTCAACGCAACATGAAATGTCTCTCGAACTAATCCCTTTGTTGCGTGCGTCTCCTCAAAGCTTCAGAAAGGATGTTTACATGATATCGCCGTTCGACAAATCTCTACACAAGTCAAACAATACTTCTTTTCACCTCCTTTAGACACTTCCCTTGTAACTTAGTAGAATGTAATGAAATTGTATCCGAACTTTGACACCCTTCTTCGTTACTCGTAGTAAAAGACAGTGTCTCGTTTTCTCTGTCAAGATAGCTTTTAAACAATCCCTTGGTCCAAAGCTGCGGATCTTCTTACTCACTGTTCAAAGCGTCTTGCTTTGTTGATTTTGAGCATATATAGGCACTGGCGATGTTCGATATCTTCACTCATTTACACAGAACACTCAGTCCATCACTCACACAGAAAATTTCAAAGATTCTCGATTGTGACCAACTCACAAAGACAAAATGTTCGGCCTTACCGCGATCATCGCATACACCATAAAGGACCTCCCTAATTCTCTAGGAGACAAAGCTTTCGCATTCGCGTTGAACCATTTCTACGACGTGCAAGCACTCTCGCCGAAAGATCTCATCGAGCTCAAACGTCTATCCTTCATGTGGGTTTAAGCCTTGTTGGGCTCGGTTTCAGCCTTGTTCTCTTGCTTTTCTGTAAGCTCATTGAGTTGACAGTGGCCGATGCACGGAAATGCCGGGACTTTCAATCTCAACGAGCCCTGGAGAAGGCCGAGACAGGGAAAGTCATACAAGCGCTGGAACAGGCAAAGGCAAGGGAAGTCCTACCGCCAGACAATCTTGCGGAGTCAGATGATCTTCCACCGGCATCCACAACTCTACAACTCCTTGAGCAATATAACAAGCTCCCTGTCGACTTCAAAACCAACGAGGGGCAACTCATCCGCCTAAACCTGAGAATCACAAGCGAGAAAGACGGAAGCCCCATTCTGCACAACTTCCGCTTCAACGAAGCAATCGAGAGCATAGCTGTCTCAAAGAGTCCTTCTGATCTGGTGTATTACCCCAAGAAAGGCGATCTGTTCGAAGATCCGTTGAGGATAATCTGCAATATCAGACTCTCTAGAGGTCCGAAAATCACGCTGCTAGTAGCTGTAAACAAAAACGTCTAGAACGGCAGCCGAGGGTGTGTTGTGGTCGACCAATTTGTGAAGGGTCAGAGACACGTCCCCGTTGAAAGAAAAAGGGAGCTTTTACAGTACCGCGGTGAGACTACTGAGCGCCATGTGCACTTCCGGACATGAAGGAAGTAGATGGACAAGGATTTCATTTTTACTGAAAACAGGTTCCATACGCAGGTTCCATACGTCAGTATAGATCAATTCAAATGAAAATCACGCACCTGATCCCAACCTGTTCCATCCACACAAAACTGTGACCTGCACCGTGATTCATATTCAAATATTCCAAGCCCTTTTAAGAACACCTTGTAACCTACCAAAATTTTATTCTTGCAGTGTAAAGAACAACGTGATTTTGAAGATAAAACTGGTCGATTTTCCGTCGTTTCTCATCCACTAAAGAAGGCAAGGACGGTTCTCTTCATTGCGTCTCCTGATCTGACATGGAAATTAACAATCTTCATGCTCTGAAACAGTTTGTTTATCTGTGGGTACCCGTACAATGTCAGAGTTCTCCATGTGCTATGGCTTCGCATGATGGAAGAAGGCCACCGTCAAGAACTATCTTTGTTGGCTCAGTTCTCATACAATGTCAAAGTCCTCCGTATATAATCTTTATGCGCATATAACAACGCCATCGTTGGTGCATTTTTAAAGTATAAAATCTGTCTCATGTTCCGGGTTACCATGCATCTTTAACACTCTGAACGATAAGCAACGCAGAAAACAAGCTCTTCTCACAGAACTCTCTTCAACGAGACGCTTTACAAGTCAGAGCACTCTGATTACTTCCAATATGTCTAACCTCCTCAACTATCAAAACTCTTCTTGGCATCAACCTACGACGTTCCATCTGTCACTTAGAGCAGTCGACCACACTTCAGCCATGCCTCGCGAGCTCTTGATTTTCACGCTTTCCGGGCTTCCCTTATTGATAGCTCTTGGAATCGTCTTGACCTTGTTCTTGGCAGCCTCAGCACTCGCCATCTCTGTAATTATTGATGGCGTTCAATATCGGATAGGTCTGTTCTTGCGCTTGGTCCGGAATTTCAGACGGAATCCTACGCCAGCACCGATAGAGCTTCCAGCGGTCAGGGTTCAAGATCGCGCAGAGTGTTTTGGCCAGCATCATGCACCGGAACCAATAGAGCTTCCAGCAATCAGCGTTCAAAACCGCTCAGAGTGTTCAAGGCCGCATCCTGCGCCAGAACCAATAGAGCTCTCGACGGAAGGTGCTCAGAACTGCTCAGGAAATTTAAGACAATACTCTGCGCCATCGCCAATTGCTACTCCGACTGAGGGCGAGGAAGGATGGTCAGACGTGTCCGACCAGGATCCAATGCCAGATCTGACAGAGCCTCAAGAAACATCTCAAGTCGATCTCCCGACGGAGAGTGATGAGGATTGGTCGGATATCTCCAGCCAGGATCTGCGCCAGAACCGAGAAATCTAGAGACAGGTCCCCAAGATCGAAAGAGATACGCGATCCGTGAAATTGTTGCCCCTAAACCGTATGCATCGATCTTAGAGTTCGAGTCATTGTTGGGCGACAAATGGATCATCGGAGAGTGCTAGGAAGGACCGTCATGGACGAGAAAGAGAGCGAGGCCGGTAAGATATTTTCTTCTTACTAGAAGTAGGGGCATCAGCCTCCAACTCAATACAAACTTAACACCCCATCATGGTACCCACCGCAACCATCCACGAGGCTATAGACGCGGCAGACACCGCTATCCGTAAGACAAACAACATCTGTTGGCTGAACATCGAAGCAAGCACAGCAGAAACTGAAGTCAGTCGGATGGAGCTCTAGACATGCCCGGCGAGTGCCTAAGCTGGCCACGCAACGACGAAATATCGACAAGGTGAAGAGCAACTCGTCTCGGCAACCGAAGCTCACTACACGCGCCCAGTAGCCGATGTCGAGCCAGAACAGAAGCTCTTCACCGGTCGACTGGTTCTAATTTGGTGCTATGTTCAAGCAGAATACGCCGTCAATGCAGAATGGGGAGCAAGGAGGACGCCTCCCAAGTACAGATATATATAAGACTAAATGCAAGGAAACCCTCCGCAAATCACCAACTAAGTAAATCCCATTTCGAAGTGATGAATATCGTAGTCTTAAGAGAAAGCGAAGATAGACAGTTACATCATCCTGCACATGCCCGTCTCGGATACACTGCCTTCAAAGGTCGTTTCAGATGCGTCGACTTTTGCTGCCTCTAACCGAAAATTTTCTATTTGGGGTCTTTCTACTAACCTCATGTCCCGTGAACAGTGTCTCGGCATCTTTCGTTTAGCGGTAGTTCTTGCATGTACGCGCAGGCTCTTAAGAATGCCTCCAACCATATGAATTCCTTTTCACGGTACGTTTGTATTTTGTTACTGTATTTGCCACGCGGGACATCTTTCCCCATCGTCCATAAGTCGAGATTATAGAGATTTCGATACGGCGGAGAGGTGAATACCGGCGTAGAGTTCTCCGAGATCCAATTACACGGAACTGCTGAATACGGAGTATATTTCGTTCTGAGAACCTCTGCCTTGCTGGCGCTTGAATCTGGCAAGGGATACACGTGATTAGACCTTCAATGGCAATTTGTATGTCTCGGATGACAGACGTTGAGCAGATCTTGCTGTCTCCTTCCCGCAAAGAACACCGGTCTAAATAGTACAAGAGGTCGAAGGGAAAACGGGCAAGCTTCAAGAGACAACCGATAAACTTCAAGGAAAACGGACAAGCTCAGCCAGGACTTGGAATCGGTCGCATAGTAGCTTGAAGAAACATCTTTCAAAGTCGAGGGTGAGTTTTATGCCAAGATCGTGCTCTCACTAGGCCCCAGAGCTGCTCAATGCCATAGTGCTAAAGTACTCGACGTTAGACAGGGAGATTGCTAGGCGTTAGAAAGCTCTCAGCCGTATTAAAAAGCATTTAGTCCACAAGGGCTATGACCCAAGCAGCATATGATCTGCTGCATCAAGCCAAATCTGCCGTGGATTGCGTCAAACAACAGCTCAGAACCAAGTTTGCCGAGCAATGATGGCTAGACCCCCTCTGACTGATTGGCTTTGTTCTACTCCTGTAGCCAGGGGAGAGCTTGAGAAATTCATCTGGATCAAACCTGCCAAGTCGCGAGACCCATGTGTCTCAAATGTTGCGCTTGAAACGGTCAACGCTCTTCGTATGTCTGACAAAGTCCCCCAGGGCTTACCGATTAGTGAAGGGGCCCCTGTAATTTTTCATTCCGTGCACCAGACCGAGCTTCCATATTTAGCTTGCATAGATACCAAGCGCACCACCAGCACTCTCTTGAAAGAGGCTGTATATCAACTCCTCGTTTGTCATCCTTCGCCGGTGCTGAAGCATAAAGCCCTCGAAACCTTGTCGGGATGCGCCTCTGGAACAGCGAAACTGAGCCCAGAGGATTTAGGGTCTCTCATGCGCGAGCTTCTAGATACATTCCCATCTGGCGCCTCTGGGGTTCTAAATCGTCGGACAGCCCTTGCCAGTCCCACAAATCAAGCCAGTCATTCAACGCAACCAATATTCTGGATTATCGACCGAATTGACAATTGTGCATTCAGCCATTGTCAAGGAGCCTCAAAGCTGTATGACTTTGCAAAGTTACTCGAAAATCTTGTTGGTGGACCAAACGGCCGGCTAAGGGTTTTGATCACGAGCCTTTATCCACCACAACGATGTGATCCGAAATGGATGGGTGGCTTTGAGGATGACGAAGAAGGGTTAAAATCTTGGGTAGAATGCGAACATGCGAGTCGATAGGTTTAGGGGATCGTGCCTTCCAGCATTTTTTTGGTCAAGATAGCCGGTCTGCCAAATTCCGAATTTATTCGTAACGTTTTATTCAAGCCCACACTTTATGCACATATCTGCATTTGCTGAATTCTTTGAGCTGGTAAGATGGGGACTCTTGTAGCTGGTCCCGATAGAATTCACTTCCCCCATGATGCTAGGAGGAAAAGATTGCAAGCTTATCTCAGGACGTTTCAAGACCAGCAGGGATTCAGGTAAAGACGTGGGCGCTCCGAGGAGGGAGAGATGCCAAATGTCGCAGTCATGGGAGGTTTGCGTTCCATTCAACAAAGTTAAGCCGTTAAGGTGTTGTGCGGAGAGTTGTGGTCAAGTAGAGAGTATAGCTACTAGAATCCCCGAGCCTAATACCCTCAGCTTTTGTACGCTTGAGAATATATTGCAGCCTTCGGATATTGTGTATTAACTCTTCACCTGTTGTGCGGTGGCAATAGTAGTATCTTTGAAGAGTCCCGAGTCCCTACACGTCGATTACTGGAAGAGAATGTGAAAATAAGTAACATTTGAATTCCTAGTTGTCCCCAAGGGTTTCATTACAACCTATGGTCTGTAATTTACGACCGTACACCAAGCCGCATTGTTATATTACGACTTGATCTACCTTCCTTGCAATCTCCTGACTGTCTATGGCCATCTTCCAAGCTTTGCTCTATATCTTTAGCCACTCCTACATGTTTCCTTGCATATCCTAGCCACTGTCTTTTCCCTTGCATCCGCAATGGTGGCATGGCCTCAGCACGCTCATCCTGTGAGACTATAGTTAAGCAGCGATTGTGCTGGACCACCGTTGTGCAGGATGCTAGTTCTAAATAGAATGATAGGTCTAGTGGTATCTGGATAGAGGATGTCTACGCGGTTATAATTCGTTCAATACAACTGATTGCGAAAAAAGAGCCCTTGTTGCAGAATTCCGGAAAAATCCTTCGAAAGCCTGTGTAACAGCTCACAGATCTACTGTCTCAGCATGAGTGCCATGTGCCCTGAACACGTAGTAATCAACGTTCAAGTCACTCCAAAATCTATGCCGCCTGCTTTTTCCTCTTCGATCACTATCTCGAATCGTTGCTGCCCCTTCTACGGCACATAATCTCTATTTTACCGTTTGTTCTCTCCTCTTCAACCCCAATTTCTTGTTCTAGCTCATCCAAGGCCAGTTCGTTCTCCTCTAAACATTTCTTTCGCTCGTCTAAATCCTCCTTCTATTCTTCCAAGTCTTGCTGTCGTTCCTCCACTTCCGTCCGTTTCTGTTCAACGTCCTTTTCCGCTGAACCATATCAGTCTCTCGATCTAAAAGCGTCCTCTCTCGCTCTAGTATCTCAAGATCTCATTCCTCTGCGGAAACTGCCAACGCCTTCTCACTCTTCGCTTGTTTGATTATTAGCTCTTGTTCTCTCAACTCCAAACGCTGTCCCTCTTTGCTCGCTTGTAACACTAGGAAAATTCCCAGCCCGCCGAGTGCAGCTCCTGAAGCGAGAAACCATACCAGTGAGGTGGCGATGCCTCTTATCGCAGGCGGCTTTGGTAAAAAAATTCCAACTTTGGTGTCTTGAGTGGAGAAAGCTCAAACAATGAAAAAGTTTTGAGATTGGATGACTTCAGCGACCAGGCTTTGAATCCATGCAAGGATGTTCGAAGTAATCCCAACATCCGATGCCGGGCTGGATACGCAATCAGACCCGCAGCCGCAATACTGATTTAACAGGTGGTTGCTATCTCGAGGGTATCCAATCTTTCATTTCCCACTAACTCTCGGCGTCGATCTTCGGTGATAGGTCCAGCAAACCGCAAGACAGATTTTCTGTAAGACTCGCTGAAGAAATCGTGTCTACCGCCATTGCCCAAAACCGCACATACCCTCTTCTTCTGGTGCAGGCCTTTCTTCAAACTTCTGCTACTATTCATCTTGCCCTGAGCACCGGAGTGTGTGCTTGTCTCGGGAGCACCAGCAGATATGAGCTCCAGCCGGCATTGCGAGAAGCCGGCATTGAAAACTCTGAACATGGTGTTACCTGGCGGCTGGAACGATGGGGAGGACGTTTCAGCTATAACTTTTGCGTCTAAAATGTGCTTAACTTCTAAATGTCTGTCCTGCAGTGTTGCTTATTGGAAATATTTTTGTATTTGTGGGCATATTCAAAACCTATGTGCAAAGAGAACGCAATACCAAGATATGGGATGGCAGTATGACTCATTGCTATCTTCGCACAAGAAGAGAAACAAGCGTAACTCCCAAAACGTCTTAGTAGCCTATGGAGTTCATAAAAGAATCGTAGAAGTTTACGGTGTTCGAGCAATATGGTAGAAACGTACGGAAACTAGAGTCCACCACATGAATTCAGAGAGAGCAGACGCATATATGAAGGAAGATATAAATAGCCCAAATAGATAACTCAATCTCACCCAGCGTCAGACAGCTTTCCGAGTCCTAGGTACGATTTCCTTTCTGCAGTGTGCGGTTCACATAGGCTATCCTAATCATGTAAAGGCAGATATTACCCCTCATAATTTTGGTATCCACAGCAAAGTAAGGAAGCGAAGAACACCAGTTAAAGCTGGACTTAATGCTAATGGAGTTGCAAGAATCTACCCGTACTTTCATTGTGCTTGGTGTGGTTCTAAGCGAGTGAGGCGTTGGTTTTGCTATACACTGCAAACATATCTAGAGCACTCATTCCAAAATGAAATAAGATGTTGTTTGTGAGGGTTGGAGAGGTTTGAAAAGAGGAAGCTAGGAAATCCAAGTTCCTTCGTTTCGGAAGTCCATGTGAAAAGGGCGCCATTGCCACGGCTTGGGATTTATCTGCTATGAAAAACGGTCAAGACGGGAGAAGTAAATGTCTCTCGAGAAGCTGAATGCATGTGAACCGATCAGGAGACGGCCACGGAACCTCATATGGTAGGCCAAGACGAGTGATGACTATTTCGTATGCCTTGAGTATTGTGTGCTAGATTGTTTGATGTGTTGTGTACATTAAAAATTTCGTCTGTGTGCTAGGATTGCTATATGCCCCTGTTAAATTCGACTTTACCATCCTCACCTCCTTTGTCCCAGAACGCTTCCTCCAATCTCCGTGCCTCTAGGGCCTGCCGTTGCGGGAAGGCTGCCAAAGCCAGAGGTAAGGCGAAGATAGATGTTGTTAGGATTAGCCCTACAATCGATCAGTTATGGCAAACTCCCAAGACAATATCCTTCGGTCATACCAAGATTTATCGGCAACGTCATCCCAGGTCTCTTCTTGAGCCACTCTGTCCGTTGTAACCGAACTAATATCAGAGGTGGTAGCACCATGATGGGAGTAGCGTTCAAGACCCGGCTCAATGCTGTTTCCGCAACTGCGATCGTGGCCGCTTTCTTGCTCTTTCCCAAGCTTTGCACTGCTTTACCGTCCTTTTCCCTTTGCACCTTCTCTTCGTAGCTAAGAACAGGGTAGATGTCGATCCCTTTTCGCATTTCCTCCCCTCGCATCAGGAACACGTTGAGTGCTCCCGCCGAGGCCACAGCAGCAAAGGGTACCAGGCGTGTGAGAATCGTCTTTGTGCCAGGTGATAACCGTTTTAAGCGAGGCACGATCGCGTTCAGGCCTAATGCTACCGAGCATGAAGCTGATACTGCGAGGAAGTAGGATTGGACCATTGTAGAAGTAGAAAGAGGTGTGGATTTGTTGGCATTTGCGCTGTTGATAGCTACATTGAGAGACTGATTGGTGATTTGCCATAGAAGTGTGCCTGTGGTCTGCGAAGTCTTAGCAGATTTGCTTCTGTACAGCTATTGGTGACCTGCCTGGAGCCCAGGCGTGAGCATGCCTGCCGTAACGACCAAGTTGGAGATGACAAAACATGACATGCGGAAGGGCAAGAAGACTGGCTCTCCGGTGTCTTGCAAATGTCAATGGACGTTGATGTCTCAGGGTTTAAAGTGGGCGCATACCTGGATGTAGCGTCGAGTCCACAATCTTCTTGGCGTGCCACAGCTCTGGGGTCATGGAGTTAATCTGTCCTTGCTTGAACGACGATATAAGCTTCTTCGCATTCTCGAGGCCAGCAGCTGAGACAAAGAGGGTTCTGCAATCGATTCATTTAGCTTACGAGCTTGCCAATAAATTTTGGGGATCGGAAGCATTCGCAGTATACCTACCACACCAGAGTCTGGTGAGGCGGCCTCACCTAGGATCTGCAACTTCTGCGGATTGTCGAACACGTCCCCAGTAGGTATTGAGATTATACTGGGATGCTGGCAGATCGCGGTTCCCCAGAAGTGACGCAGACATGATGGCATGTACTTCTACAGTTCCAGGCCTGAAATCAGATGGATGAAAGTAGTTGTACTCTATACAATGGCGCAGAACGTCGGATGTCTCTCTAAGGAAAGCGGTGAAGTCGAGCGGATATATTGCGGAGATATCGTAGTAATACGGCTAGGCACTGTTGTACTGTATAGGAGTATTCCCGGCCCGATGCACGTTCCGGTCCCGTGCACACCCCACTTTACTACTTTCATCTTTCTTCAAAAATCAATTACAAATTCAATATAGCTTCAATTGAGGCAGCGCTTGCAGATCTAGCTTTGCAAGACTCACCTAACTACACTGCAACTGCAAAGAAATTCAATATCAATCGAAGCACGCTGTCGCGACGACATAGGGGCAAAACGGCCTTCGTGAAGGAAAGCAAGCAAACGACGTCAATTCTTTCGAACCAACAAGAAAAAGAGCTTATTCGCTATATCAACAAGCTTACCGAGCGTGGTATACCTTCTTCCAATGCCATGATTCGCGTTTTTGCGTATAATATATCTGGAAAACAGCCAGGCAAAAACTGGTCTTATGAGTTCGTTCGACGTCATTCAGATATACTGCAGTCAAAGTTTCTACAAGGCGCTGATCTAGAGCGAAAGAAAGTCGATAATGCATATCAATATCAGCTTTATTTTGACCTTGTAAGTGCCTTCATTACGTTTAGTTTCATACTAATATAAGGGTAGGTAAAGCAAAAAATCGAAGAATATGAGATTCTTTCTTCAAACACATACAATATGAACGAAAAGAGCTTTCTACTTGAACTTCTTCAAAAGACTCGAAGAGTCTTTAGTTTAAAGCATCTTGACAGTGACAAATTGCTGAGTGCTGATCAAGATGACAATAGAGAATGAATTATCTTGATTGCAATCATTTGCATGAATATGACTCATATACTCTCTTCGATCATTTATCAGGCGATATCAGGCAATATTCAGAACAGCTGACTTACTGAATATGATTTCAAAGAGCAATTCTGCTTCTTTGCTTTCTTCGCTACTGACTGAACTAACGATGAATTGATTTACTCTTGGCTCACTATCGTATTTGATCGAAATACAAGGTCAAAAGTCAGAAATTCACGCGATTATTGTCTTCTATTCGTTGACGAGCATGACAGTCATATCAACATGAAGTTTCTTGACTGATGTGAGCAGAACAAGATGCTCGTGACTTTATATTCTTCTCATTCTACGCATCGTCTTCAACCTCTGAATATTAGCTTATTCAATTCTTTGATCAATTACTACTCGCAAAATCTGAACGACTGAATCTTTAAAAGTCAAGAACTTTCTCGAATATCAAAAAGAGACTTCTTTGATCTATTTTAATCTGCATATCAAGCTGCTTTCACATCTGTCAACATCAAAAGTGAATGAGAAAAGACAGAATTGCTGTCTTTCAATTCATCACAGATCATAAAGCAGATTAAATCGAATGTTAGATCTGTTTCAAGTCATTCTTCTTCTTCAGCATTGTCAGAAGCTGATTGAAGAAAGATTCAATGATTAATGAAGTTAGTTGTAGAAGAAGTAATTGATTCGCAAGCTCATAAGTTGAACAATACAATTGAAAAGCTTACTACAGATGTTGCTCTTCTGAAAGCAGAAAATGAAAATCTTCAATGAACAATACGTATTGAGAGAAGTTGCAGACGACGTGAAAAGTCTTTATTTGATGATTTAGAGATTAATAATGAGACAAAGAAAATGTTTTTTAGTTCTAATAAGATTCAGACAACTTGTGATCATCAAATTTAAAGAATCGAAGAGAAACAGCAAGCTGCTATTCAAAAGACGAAAGAAAAGAAACAAAGAAAGCTTAGAAAGCTAGAGAAACAGCGTTTAATAGCTGAAAGAAAGATGAAACGAGAAAAAAAGAAAACGAAGCAAGAGAAGAAAGCGAAGTGAAAAAAGAAGCTACGAGCGAAGAAATTAAAGCAACGACGTCTAATTCAGAAGCAAAAGCTGAAGGTTAAAGAGCTTCAAAAAGAGCAAAAGAAGAAGTCTAAAGAGGTGAAAGTACAGCAATTCACTGATTTTGTTGCTATTGAGAAGATGAAAAGAGAATTAAGTCAAATCAGATCTACGCGAGCTGAAAGACAATTCAAAGCTTCTAAGCGATTTGATGATTGATTCTTATAGCTTGAAAGCTTCATATAGATATCAACAACTCTTTATATTAATTGCAATTTGATTTTATGAATGATGATTGAATAATAATAAAAAAAGTATGAGTTGCTAATTGAGTTTAGAATGTGCACGAGATCGAAACGTGCATCGAGTTGAAAATACTTCTATCTTAAGAAATCACATATCGAGTATCTCTATTTCACATTGAGTGTTTTGAATTTTAGAATTTTCAAAATCGAGAATTCATCTCTGCAAATTTTGTCTTGCAATCAATCAACTCGCTAAAGAAGTCTAGTCATCATCTCACAAATCAAACAGTCATACATATAAATCTTCATTTCATTTAGTCATGACTAGACTATAGTCAGCAAACAAACGCAGACAATCAATGAAGATGTGAACTCTTTCAAAGCAGAAAACTACTTTCAAAGTCTTTTTCAAAGCTTCTTTCAAAGCTTCTTTCAAAGCTTCTTTCAAAGCTTCTTTCAAAGCTTCTTTCAAAGCAGCTGTCGTCAAAGCAACAGCTGTCATCAATAATTCAGTCATGATGACAGTAAAAGTCAGAGTTTTTACTCTCAAAATTCTTTCTTCAACTTCAGCTTTATCTTTTTATAGTTTATACTGTTGACTGAAACATTTTTTTGAAAGAGACAGTGCAGATTAAATGCTCAGCGAAAATCTCAGCAATCTGCATGCAATCTTGATGTTCTTGTTAATGCAACATTAAAAGACGAAAGCTTGAGAAGTTTTTTGAATAGTAGTATATTGAATGATCGTGAATTATAGAGTATATATTTCATTAAGTATACATTTACTCGAAAGTATCTGTCATTGTGAGACAATGAGATCTCTTTACGTGAAACTGCGTAGTAGAAGATAATAAAGTAGCATTTTATTGATGATAGAATTAATTGCTAAGAAACGAAAGCAAGAGCTTGCAGAGTTTTCATCTTCTGTCAAGTCATTACTTCTATTCATTCATTAATCTCTTTGATCTAATCTCGCGAACTAGTCTTGCAAACATGCATCATTCATAGTCAATGAGATGCATTTTCACAACTGCATTCTCTCTTAAAGACTTGATCTCTGAGTCTTTATAGCATCGTATTGTTTTCTTGCAGCTGACAGCGTAGCAATGACTTCTTCAGCGCTTTAGCATCTGTGTAGAAATGTTGTGAGTTGATCATGTTAATAAGTATAAACAAAGCTAGTGCAAGATTGTTGATATCAATTCTTCAGCTTTGCTTTCTTTCTTTCTTTCTTTTCTTCTTGTCTTATCTCAGCATATTCTTTCATGAGTACTGCTTTTTCAAACTGATGAAGCATGAGATTTGTTAAAAATCAGCATAGAGCGAGTCATATGAATGTCATTTAACTAATAAATAAATGCTAAGAAAGAAAAGTATCTACAGAAAAGAACTTGATTCTTATATGTGTATTTCTTAACTCTGTGTTAAACTCAATTGAATTGATGTTTTACACATATGATGCAGAGTTTCAATGACATTATGACTAAATCAGATTTTCACTAGATTTAATTAAAATGAAATCAGATGAAGATTAAATGAAGAATAAATAAAGATTAAAATCATAATATTATTCTTCTCTCTTAACTATTCATGTTTACATGAATGTTGTTATTTAGTGCGCTTTTCTTGAATATTTAATATAAAAGTCATCAATCATCTTTTAAGTGTTTATAAATTCATCGTCATCAACGTTATATCAGTTGAGATCATTGTCATAGTTTTTTCATTTAACTTGATATTAAAGTCATTTTTGATATCATTGAAAGTTCAATATATTATTGATTTTTCATTTATTTTTGTTGAAATCATGTCTAGAAACTAATCAAAGTGCATGCATAACTAGAATGTTTAATTTATAAAGATAGTTATAACTAAAACTTTAAGAATACAGAAGAAAGAAGATACAAAAAGCAAGAAGAACATGCTTTATATAGTAGTTACTCAGATCAACGTTAGTTTCAAAGAGAACATGCTGAAATACAAGAAAGATGTTGATTTGAAAAACGTTTGTGACACAAAGAAATGTGTTTGTCATAAACATTTATTAACTATTCATAACACAAAGAAGTGTGTTTATTTAAAAGACAATAAAAGCTGATTAGAAGATGCTAGAAAAGAGAAAAGATGCTGAGTTATATTTAAGTCAAATCTGAGTCAGATTCAGATCAGATTTTGACTAGATCTTGACTAGCTTTAATCATTACACAGAAAACTTGTTAACATTCACTGCAAATTGATTAAAGCTTCAGCCTTGTTTAATCTTGATACACTCATAATATTACTCTTCTTTTTGAAAATTCATGTTTGCATGAATAGAACAAATGAAACGCAAAAATTTTCACTGTTTTTTAATTTAGTATGACTTGTCTGAATAAAGCTTATGAAATTCAACTAAAACTTCTTTTAAGTTCTTGAATTCTTCTTTATTGACATAGTATCATTTGTTGTTTTAATCTAGTCTTGTTCATTTAATCTTGTATTGTATTTAATCTTGATAGCATCTAAAGTTCAAAATATTATCTATCTTTCAATATTCATTATCTTTGATAATAAAAGATTTAGATGATTCTGAATGCTGTTCTGATAAAAGATTGTTGAAATAAGAATGTAATAGCTTTGAACTGAACATCAAATGCAGCTGCTTCATGCTTATCAATAAACAAAGATGATAAAAGATTTCAACTTTAACAATGATTTGATAAAGTTTTAACTGTTTATCTTTCAAATTCTTACATGATTTAATTGTCTTTATATTTCTAAAGAATAATTAAATTCAGTCGTTTACTTCATAAATGACATCTTGTTTATGTTTATTGATTTGAGCTTCAATGATTTGCTTCATTTTTTTCAATTGTTGATGATCAAAGATAAAAAGCTTTTTCATTCAAATGATAATATCATTTGCTTTTCTAGTTTTAAGACGTTCATGAATAATTTTGTAGTCAGTCGTATCTGAATTGAAACTTATTCGTAAGTAAAAACTTTTATTGAAGTAAAACGAAGTCATTGAGATGATTGAGAAAATATTGAAATTCTCGCTGAATTTTATCATTAATAGTTATTTTGTTCAATCATTCTGCATGTAATTGCAGTAGATTCTTAGTTCGCGTTCAACATCTTGATTAGCTCATTTCAATTGATTATTGATCTCAGAATGATAAGTTGTTGATAAACTAACTGTGATCTTTAGTCGTTTGCAAAGACTTTGTCACATGATTGATATGAACTGAAAGTTTCTGTTTGAAACAATAGAACTAGATAAATCATGAAGTTGATAAACGTTGTCAAGAAATAGAATACAGATGTGATATAAAAAGTTGTATCAAAGCAACAGAGAAAGCAAACAATGAACACATGTAATGATCATGCTAGTAGAAAGATATTGTAAAACGTGTATGTTTCTGTCTTTATCTACAAGTTGCAATGACATTTATATGTACACTCAAGAAACGTCTCTCGACTTTTCTATCATTGACTCAGATCTCAATCTCTTTTTTCTTACTAACTATCTCATGAAAATGATGCAAACAGTCTTACAACAACGTTTCATAGCATGATTCAAATCGTTTCTTCAACTGAAATGTCATCATCTCTTCAATGACAGAAAACATAGTGATGTTTCTTGATGAGACAATATATGATTATGCAAATGATGTTATAATCTTTTGATAAAGATAACTCAGTGATGAAGTTCATAACTATATCTTTTCAGTGTTTCTATAAAATCAATAGAGAATGAAAAAGTTCATTGATGTTATCTTTAAATGTCTTGCTTTGTTAACAAACATGACAGTTTCAAATGTAATGTTTAATCGTTGCTCAATGATCTGATCAATAGTAAAAATGTTGAACTAAATCAGTAGTTCTTTGATTGTCAGAGTGAAAGATGAAAGACTGATCATGAATTTTCTTTAGTAATTTTATATGCATATTCTCAGAAACTTACAGTAAATCTTTTCTGAACAGAACATCATCAATGATCTCACAGTGCTTCAATTCAATGCTATGTAGCTTGAGCTTGTTTTCGCTTATGACTTGTTTATACTCATTGCAAAGTTCATTTGTCTTGTTGACATCTTTTACTCACTGATAGAGATCAACTTCAGATTCAATAGCTAGAATATTTATTCTATTAAATGTCAGAATGATCTGAAAGCAATCTTCAGTATGCTGAGTTAATTCAGAGATGTCGATCAGAAACATTCTAATTAAAGCATTGACTTTAATATTTATTTTGTCTGATCAAAAAATGATCTGAAAGTTAAACTTAAATAGAATATCTAGATAATTAACTTGACATCAAGTTAACTGTTTATTTTTCATGAAGATTTTCAAAGTCTGATAATCAATGAACATCTGAATGAGCAGCTTCGTGCATTCTAGCTTAAGTCTTCAATGTTCAAAACATTGAATAATGACTAGTAATTTCTTGTCATAAATGTGATAATTGCATTCAGCGAGAATCATGCTTTTGCTGTAGAATGTTACTGAGTAAAGAACATTCTCATCATCATACTGAGATAGTATTTCATCTTTGACGTAGTTAAAGACATTGATTTTCAGAATAGTTTGTTATTTTGAATTAAAATGTCGTAGAACTGAGATCGAGCTGATTTGTTTCTTTAAATTATCAAAAGCTTGAACACAGACTTTGTTTCAAACAAAAGACATGTTTTTTCTAATCAGTTGAATGAACAATTTGACTAGCTTTAAGAAGTTCTTAATGAAACGATGATAGAAGTTAATAAATCTCACGAAGCTTTGAACTTCTTTTAGATTGATCAACGTAGTTCAGTTTACTATGATTTTCACTTTGATAAAATTCATACAAAGATCTTGTTCTGAAACTATGACTTTTAAGAAAACAGTTTCTTCTACGTTGAATTTGCACTTTTGAATATCTACTTGTAAATCAGCTTTTCGTAAATGATTTAATATCATCTTGACATGTTGTTGATGTTTTTGTTGAGTTTTGCTGTAAATCAGAATGTTGTTTAGATAAACTTGATAAAAGTCATTTAGAAAGTTTTAAAGAATGTCGTTCATATACTGTTGAAATGAGACAAAATCATTAATAAGTTCAAAAAATAACATCTTTGATTTGTATATTTCTAAAGCAATGATAAAGATAATATAGTTCTCACTATCAGAATGCATTTGCAGTTTGTTGAAAGTCGAAATGATATTTAATCAAGTCAGATGCTTGCAATCAATTATTTTGTTAATTATCTCATCTATAAATAATAGAGAGTAGCAATTTCTTTTGATAATAACATGTGATTTTCAATAGTCAATGCAGAATCATAAATCTTTATTTGCTTTTAAGATGAACAGAATGAGTGAGAAATACGAAGCTTTGCTAAAGATTATAAATTCTTTGAAAAGATTCTCGTTCAGATATTTCTTTACTTTCTGAAGCTTGTAAAGAAACATTCAATATGCTCGACAGCGAGATGACGTTGCATCACTAGTAAGCTTTATCTTATGATCATACAAATGATGAGATGATAGCTTGTCTGTCTGAACTTGATCAAAAACATCTAGAAAATCTTGATACTTTGATGATAACTTGACTTTAATATCTTTTAGATTCTGAGTTATTTCATTGACTGAAAAGACATTTATGACATTTAGTTTGCATTGAGTATTGTAAATGATTTCTCTATCAATGTTTTTAATAAACATAGCAAAAATCTTGATCTAATTCTTCTTTTTTCGTTTTACTAATGCTTAAAAAGAGATGACGTTTATGTTTTAAATCAAAAATGACTCTTTCTGAATGATCAAAACTGAGTGCTTGAGAATCTTTAAAGCATTACTATGAGTCGCTGAAGAGATCAAAGTTGATCGCGATTAACTTGAGTGCTTTGTATTTAACAAAATTAAAAAAACCGAAATAAAAATATTTAATTAATCAGAGAATATGATAGTATTATGTCTTATGTTCAATAATATTTCATTTTTATTCATTCAAAATTTGCTCAATATAACTTTATAATGCTCAATATCAGTTATCAGCATTAACATAGTTAATTTCTTATGACTTTTGATCGTGAGATTGAATAAAATCTTATGAGTAATAGTCTTTCTAGCTAACTTTTCATCATAATCTCGTATTAACTTCTCTTTTACTAGTAATATAAATTGTATTTCAAGTTTCTGATATATTTTATTGACTAGCTTGTCATGTATCAGCATGTAGATGACAAAATCACTATTTATTAAAGAACAAAGTTTGAAAGAATTGCTTTGAGAGATAAAAGAAGCATTGATCAGAAATGACTTTTCAAAATAGTTTAATGTTACAAGCATATTAAGATTGAACAAGACTGAAGCTTTAATTAATTCGCAATGAACACTAGCAAATTCTCTGTGTAATAATTAAAACTAGTCAAAATCTAGTCGAGATCTGATCTGAATCTGACTCAGATTTGACTCAAATATGACTCAGCATCTTTTCTCTTTTCTAGCATCTTCTAATCAGCTTCTATTGTCTTCTAGACAAACACACTTCTTTGTGTTACAAGTGATTAACAAATTTCTATGATAAACACATTTCTTTGTGTTGCAAACATCTTTTAAATCAACATCTTTCTTGTGTTTCAACACGTCTTCTTTGAAACTAGCGTCGATCTAAATAACTACTATATAAAGCATGTTTCTCTTGTCTTTTGTATCTTCTTTCTTCTGTATTTTTAAAGTCTTAGTTATAGCTATCTTTATAAATCAAACATTCTAGTCACGCATGCACTTTGATTAGTTTCTAAACATAATTTCAACATTACTTTAAAATTCATTAATCACATGATACTGATTTTTATACTCATTCAAATTCATTCAACTGACAATGAAATGAGTATAAAGAAATTTGTGTATCTGATGATCAACGACATCAAAAGATAGAACAACATCAAGAAATTAATAAAATCAATGAGAATATATGATCATGTGATTGCTAAAGAATCTATCGCTCAGTCAGTAGCATCAGTTCAGATCAATTGATAAAATCAAGAAATTAAGATCTTGATTGCTTGAGAATCATCAAAAAAATTCTCTTAAATCAGCAACACTCTTCTTTGAAGACTAAATACTTTAACAAATGATTTCACTACATATTATTAAGCATCATTCTTCGCTCAATCATCAACTCTTCACTATGATTCAATCATCTGTGAACAATTTCTTCAAGAATAATCAAAGCTCTTATTCTTCTGACACTACAGATTCAATCATTTATTTTGAGCTATCATTTTGCATATTGAAGTATCTTAGAATCAATATCATATGAAAACATTAATACTTTTTGTCTCATTCTCAGATTCTCAATGAATCTCATGAAGCTTCTACTTCATGAAATATAAAAAATGTAAAACAGTTACAACATTGAGTTGAACAAGATTCAGAAATTTTTCTAGAAGATTTGAACAGTCTTCAAACTCAACGAGATCTAAATGTGAAAGCTTGTGAGTTATTTAACAAGATATCAAGTAAACAAATATGAAAGACTCATTTCAAGAAAATGAATAAAGTCAAAGAATGTTTGAATTCATCAAATCAGATGTTTTGAAATCAAGTGACTAAATTGCAACATCAACTGCAATCATTTAAAGAAGTCACTTCTTCTTCTTTTATTCTGTTCAATTTCTTCAAGCAATCTCAAAAACTTTCAAATTCATTTCTGTTTACTGATGAAAAAGAATTTATTTGAAATGACTGACAAGAAAAGATACATGACAAGCTAGAAATCAATGTTGATCATTTTAATATTAATAAAGCTATTCTGATCTACATTCACTTCAGAATTGAAAAAAACACAGTCAAAGTTACTTTAACTTGACATCAACAAGATTCATTGAATCTTTATGTCACAGTTGATGATCTGTTAAATGAACTTACTCAACTTTATAATGATTTTGACAAAGAAACAAACTTTCGAAGAAAATATGCTAATCTCTTTCAAGAAAAGAGCAAATTCAGCGACTTTTATTTAATGTTTCAACGTCTGTTCTTTTATTTAAAGTATCACGAAAAGCAATTAATCATTGATTTACAAAATAAGATAGTTTATCATCTTCATGCAGCTTGAAGTAATCAGTTGATTCAGTCAGAATCTTTCAATGAAATTCATAGTTATTTGATTCATTTGAACAATGAGCATCAAGTCATGAATGACATCAAAGAAAAGAAATCTCTGATCAAAGTCAGAAAGCAAGTCATCTTTGCTGAGAAATGAGATTCATTGAATCTCTATAAAAAGATTGAAGTCACTACATTCATTGATCATTCAAAATCGTATGACGCGATTTTAACTAACGTCAAAGAGACAAATCTACAAATTGAAAGCTGCTTCATTTATCATAAATTAGATCATTTCTTTAAAGAGTGCTCTGATTGAATCTCAAAAGTTAATACATTAGAAAATGATGAGTTTGATCAATTTACATTAAACTTTGAGTCAGATTTTGATTCAAAAAACTAACTATCTCTTTCAAAGTCATTGAAAAGATAGAGATTATATCTTTGTGCAGTCAAATTGAAATTCTATTGAAAGAAAACTATTTTAAGAAGTCATTTCTGATCAATGCTTCTTTTATCTTTCAGAGCAATTCTTTCAATCTTCGCTCTTTAATAAACAGTAATTTCATCGTCTACATACTGATACATGACAAGCTAGTCAATAAAGTATGTCAGAAACTTGAAATACAATCTATATTACTAGTCAAAGAGAAGTTAATATGAGACTATGATGAGAAGTTAGTCAGAAAAACTATTACTCATAAGATTCTACTTAATCTCACGATTGAAAGTCATAAGAAATTGACTATGTCAATGCTGATAACTGATATCAAACATCATGAAGCTATATTGAGCAAACTCTGAATGAACAAAAATGAAATCTTATTGAACATGAAACATGATACTATTGTATTCTCTGATCAATTAAATATTTCTATTTCGATTTTTTCAATTTCGTCAAATACAAAGCACTCAAGCTGATTGTAATGAACTTTGACCTCTTCAGCAGCTTACAGTAAGATCTCAAGAGTTCTCAAGCACTCAGTTTTAATCATTTAGAAAGAGTCATTCTTGATTCAAAACATAGACGTCGTCTTTTTTTAAGCACTAGTAAAACGAAAAAAGAAGAATCAGACAGAGATTTTTGCTATGTTCATCAAAAACATTGATAGAAAAATCATCTATAATACTCAATGCAAACTAGATGTCATAAACATCTTCTTTACTGATGAAACGACTCAGAATCTAGAGAATATTAAAGTCAAGTTATCATTGAAATATCAGAATTTTCTAAACGTCTTTTGTTAAAGATCAGCATAGAGCGAGTCATATAAGTGTAATGTAACAAGTATATAAATGCTAAGAAAGAAAAGTATCTAGAAGAGAAGAATTGACTATTTATATGACTCAGAAGAACATAAGCTAACTCTGAATAGAGTTGACTTTGAAACAAGTTTATGCTCTAGCGACAAGCAATTGACGATAGTTCTTAGAATAGTTATCAACATAGTCATCAACATAACTATCAACGAAGATGATAGCTAGAATCGTAACATTACTCTCTTTCTTCAACAATTCATGTTCACATGAATGTATTTTCTTAGTCTTGTGTAGAATCGAAATGTCTATTGTAGCAGACTCACTATGCAAGGTAGAAGTGTCATTGAAGCAGACTCACTAGTTGCACATGAACAAGTCAACAGATTGATTCACTGATAGATAAAGCAATGTGAATAAATAGATCATTGCATTGACGAAAGATGTCATTGTAGCAGACTCACTAGTTGCATGTGAACGAGTTAACAGATCGATTCACTGATGAGTAGAATAATGAGAATGAGTAGATCATTGCATTGACAACGTCATTGAAGCAGACTCACTGATGATTTTGATGTAGAAACAAGCTTATAGATCTGCTTGTTATTGAAGATATTATCATGTCATTGAAGCAGACTCACTAGTTGCATGTAAACGAGTTGACAGATTAATTCACTGATGAGTAAAATGATGAAAGTAAGTAAATCATTGCATTGACGACGTCATTGAAGCAGACTCACTGAGAGTTTGCTTCTTAAGATAGAGACTTCACGCAGTTCTATGACTGACTTCATTTGATTGTTCAACAAATTCGAAGAATTTCTTGCAAATCTGAATGAATGATTAATTCGCTGATCTTTGATCTAGTTGAATAATTTCAATCATTTGTTTATACTCGCTGATCAGCGCATGAGTTTGAATCTTTTGTTTATTCTTGCTGAATCAGCTTACAAGAGAAGAAAGATGAGTGCTGCTGCATGAACGCAAGTCACTAGATCAAAGTCGATAGAGAATTGAAGAACTACTAGCAGAAGCACTTGAAGAAATTAATGCAGATTATTTCACTTCGTCTGTAATGAAGAAGCATTTATATAATGTTAGAAGTCAGCATAAAGCGAGTCATATGAGTGTAATGTAACGAGTATATAAATGCTAAGAAAGAAAAGTATCTAGAAGAGAAGAGTTGACTATTTATATGACTCAGAAGAACATAAGCTAACTCTGAATAGAATTGACTTCAAAACAAGTTTATACTCTAGTGATGAGTGATTGACGATAGCTCTCAGAATAGTCATCAACATAGTTATCAACATAGCTATCAACGAAGATGATAGCTAGAATTGTAACATCTTTGATTGAGCTTAAGCAGACAAATTATCATCTCATTGATCATATGATCATAAGATAGAGCTTACTAGTGACGTAACGTCACTTTGCTGTCAAGCATACTGAATGTTTTTTTACAAGCTTCAGAAAGTTAAGAAATATTTAAATGAAAATCTTTTCAAAGAATTTATAATCTCTAGCAAAGCTTTGTATTTCTCATTCATTCTGTTTATCTTGAAAGCAAATGAAGATTTACAATTTTGCGTTGACTATTGAAAGCTTAATGCTGTTATCAAAAGAAATCGCTATCTTCTATCTTTGATAGATGAGATGATTGACAAAATAGTTGATTGCAAGCATCTGACTTGATTAAATATCATTTCGACTTTCAACAAACTATGAATGCACTTTGATAGTAAGAACTACACTATCTTTATTATTGCTTTAAGAGCATACAAATCAAAGATGTTATCTTTTGAACTTATCAATGATTTTGTCTCATTTCAGCAGTATATGAATGATGTTCTTTGAAACTTTCTAAATGACTTTTGTCAAGTTTATTTAAATGACATTCTGATTTACAGCAAAACTCAACAAAAACATCAACAACATGTCAAGATGATATTAAATCATTTACGAAAAGCTGATTTACAAGTAGATATTCAAAAGTGCAAATTCAACGTAGAAGAAACTGTCTTCTTAGAAGTCATAGTTTCAGAACAAGATCTTTGTATGAATTTTATCAAAGTGAAAGTCTTAGTCAACTGAACTACGTTGATCAATCTAAAAGAAGTTCAAAGCTTCGTGAGATTTATTAACTTCTATCATTGTTTCATTAAGAACTTCTCAAAGCTAGTCAAATCATTCACTCAGCTGACTAGAAAAAACATATTTTTTGTTTGAAATGAAGTCTGTGTTTAAGCTTTTGATAATTTAAAGAAACAAGTTAGCTCGATCTCAGTTCTACAACATTTTGATTCAAAACGACAGACTATTCTAGAAATTAATGCATCTGACTACATCAAAGATGAAATTCTATCACAGTATGATGATGAGAAAGTTCTTCACTCAGTAGCTTTCTACAGCAAGAGCATAATTCTTACTGAATGCAATTATCATATCTATGACAAGAAATTACTAATCATTATTTAATGTTTCAAACATTGAAGACTTGAGCTTGAATGCACTGAACTACTCATTCAGATATTCATCAATCATCAGACTTTGAAGATCTTCATGAAAAATAAACAGTTGACTTAACGTCAAGTCAATTATCTAGACATTCTATTTAAGTTCAACTTTCAGATTATATTTTGATCAGGCAAAATAAATACTAAAGTTAATGCTTTAATCAGAATATCTTTGATCAATGTTTTTGAATCAACTCAGCATATTGAAGATTGCTATCAGATCATTCTGACACTCAATAAAGTAAATGTTTTAGCTATTGAATCTGAAATTGATTTTTATCAATGAGTAAAAGATGTTAACAAGACGAATGAGCTTTGCAATGAGTATAAACAATTTATAAGTGAAACAAGCTTAAGCTACATAGCATTAAATTGAAGCACTGTGAGATCGTTGATGATGTTCTGTTCAGAAAAGATCTACTATGAGTTTCTGAGAAAATGCATATAAAATTGCTAAAGAAAATTCATAATCAGTCTTTCATCTCTCACTTTGACAATCAAAGAACTACTGATCTAGTTCAACGTTTCTACTATTGATCAGATCATTGAGCAACAATTAGATGTTACATTTGAAACTGTCATATTTATTAACAAAGCAAGACATTTAAAGATAGCATCAATGAACTTCTTCATTCTCTATCAATTTCACAGAAACGCTGAAAAAATATAGTTATGAACTTTATCACTGAGCTAATCTCTATCGAAAGATTATAACATCATTTGCATAATCATATGTCATCTCATCAAGAAACGTCACTATGTTCTCTGTCATTGAAAAGACGATGACATCTCAGTCGAAGAAATGATTTGAATCATGCTATAAAATGTTTATTGACTTCATGATCTATCTAGTTCTGTTGTTTCAAACAAAGACTTTCAGTTCATATCAATCATGTGACAAAGTCTTTGCAAGTGACTAAGAATCACAACTAATTTATCAACAGCTTATCATTCTGAGATCAATGATTAATTGAAATGAGCTAATTAAGATGTTGAACGCGAACTAAGAATCTACTGCAATTACATGCAGAATGACTGAACAAAATAACTATCAATGATAAAATTCAGTGAGAATTTCAATATCTTCTTGATCATTTTAATGACTTTATTTTACTTCAATAAGAATTTTCACTCACGAATGAATTTTGATTCAGATACAACTGACTACGAAACTACTTGTGAACGTTTTAAAGCTAGAAAAGCAGATGATATTATCATTTGAATGAAAGAGCTTCTTATCTTTAATCATCAGCAATTGAAAAAGATGAAGCAGATCATTGAAGCTCAAATCAATAAACATAGATGAGATGTCATCTATAAAGTAAACGACTGAGTTTGATTATTCTTTAGAAACATAAAAACAACTAAATCATGTAAGAATTTAAAAGACAAACAGCTAGAATTTTATTAAATCACTGTCAAAGTTGAAATCTTCTATCATCTTCATCTATCAATAAGCATGAAGCAACTGCATTTAATGTTCAGTTCAAAGCTATTATATTCTTATCTCAATAATCTTTTATCAGAACAGCATTCAGAATCATTTAAATTTCTTACTATTGAAGACAATGAGCATTAAAAGATAGATGACATTTTGAACTCTAGATGCTATCAAGATCAAATACAATACAAGATCAAATGAACAAGACTAGATCAAGATGATGAATGATACTATGTCAATAAAGAAGAATTCAAGAACTCAAAAGAAGTTTTAGTTAAATTTCATGAACTTTATTCAGACAAGTCACATTAAATTGAAAAACAGTAAAAATTTGCGTTTCATTTGTTTTATTCATGCAAACATGAATTTTCAAAGAAGAAAGTAATGTTACGAGTGTATTAAGACTGAACAAGACTGAAGCTTTAATCAATTTGCAGTGAACGCTAGCGAGTTTTCTGCATAATGATTAGAACTAATCAAGATTTAGTCGAGATCTGATTTAAATCTGACTCAGATTTAACTCAGATATGACTCAGCATCTTTTTTCTTCTTTAGCATCTTCTAATCAGCTTTTATTGTTTTCTAGATAAACACACTTCTTTGTGTTATGAATGATCAACAAATTTTTATGACAAACACATTTCTTTGTGTCACAAACATCTTTCAAATCAACATTTTTCTTGTGTTTCAACATGTCTTCTTTGAGACTAGCGTTGATCTGAGTAACTACTATATAAAGCATGTTTCTCTTGTCTTTTGTATCTTCTTTCTTCTGTATTCTTAAAGTTTTAGTTATAACTATCTTTATAGATTAAACATTCTAGTCACGCACGCACTCTGATTAGTTTCTAGACATGATTTCAACATTTTCTTTCAATAAAACTTCAATTTGACTGCATAAAAATATGATCTCTATCTCTTTAATGACTTTGAAAGAAATAACTAGTTTTTTGAATCAAAATCTGACTCAGAGTTTAATGTAAATTGATCAAACTCATTATCTTCTAATGCATTGATTCTTGAAGTTTGATCAGAACATTCTTTAGAAGTATGATTTAATTTGTGACAGATGAAACAAATTTCAGCTTGTAGATCAAAGTCTTTGATGCTAGTCAAAATCACGTCACATGATTTTGAATGATTGACAAGTATAATAACTTTGATCTTTCTATAAAGATTTAATGAATCTCATTTCTCAACAAAGATGACTTACTTTCAAATCTTGTTCAAAGATTTCTTTTTCTTGATGTTACTCATGATTCAATGCTCATTGTTCAAACAAATCAGATAATCACGAATTTTATTCAGAGATTCTGACTAAATCAATTGATTACTTCAAGCTGCATGAAAACAATAAACTATCTTGTTTCTTAAATTGATGATTAATTGCTTTTCATGATACTTTAAATAAAAGAACAAACGTTGAAACATTGAATAAAAGTTGCTGAATTTGCTTTTTTCTTGAGAGAGATTAGCATATTCTCTTTGAAAGTTTGTCTCTTTGTCAAGATCATTATAAAGCTGAGCAAGTTCATTTAGTAAATCATTAATCATTGAATAAAAGTTCAATGAATCTTGCTGATGTTTGACTAAAGTGACTTTAACTGCATCTTTGCTGATTTAAGAATGAATGTAAACTAGTATAGCTTTGTCATTGTTGAAATGATCGACATTGATTTCTAGCTTGTTACGAATCTTTTCTTGTCAATCATTTCAGATAAATTCTTTTTCATCAGTAAACAAAGATGAATTCAAAAGCTTTTGAGATTGCTTAAAGAAATTGAACAAAATAAAAGAGAAAGAAGTGACTTCTTTAAATGATTGCAATTGATGTTGCAATTCAATTACTTGATTTCAAAACATTTGATTTAATTGATTCAAGCATTCTTTGACTTTATTTATTTTCTTGAAATGAGTTTTTCATATTTATTCACTTAATATCTTGTCAAATAGCTCACAAGCTTTCACGTCTAAATCTCATTGAGTTTGAAGACTGTTTAAATCTTCTAGAAAAACTTCTGAGTCTTGTTCAACTCAGTATTATAGCTGCTTTACATTTTTTATATCTCATGAAGTAGAAGCTTCATGAGATTCATTAAGAATTTAAGAGTGAGACAAAAAGTATTAATGTTTTTATACGACATTGATTCTAAGATATTTCAATATGCAAGATGATAGCTCAGAATAAATAACTGAATCTGTAATGTTAGAAGAATAAAAGCTTTGATTACTCTTGAAGAAATTGTTCACAGATGATTGAATCATAACGACGAATTGATGATTAAGCAAAGAATGATGCTTAATAGTATGTAGTGAGATTGTTTGTTAAAGTGTTTAGTTTTTAAAGAAGAGTGTTGCTGATTTGAGAGAGTTTTTTGATGATTTTTAAGTAATCAAAATTTTAATTTCTTGATTTTATCAATTGATCTGAACTGATGCTACTGACTGAGTTATAAATTCTTCAGCAATCATATGATCATATGTTCTCATTGATTTTATTGATTTCTTGATGTTGTTCTGTCTTTCGATGTCATTGATCATTAAATACACAAATTTCTTTATACTTGTTTTGTTGTCAGTTGAGTGAATTTGAATGAGTATAGAAATCAATATCATGTGATTAATGAATTTTTAAAGTAATGTTGAAATCGTGTTTAGAAACTAATCAGAGTGCTAGACTGATTGTTAAGTTGAGTTTTGAGTTGACATTTTGAATCTGAATTGAGATCAAGTCAAGTTGCTCACATTTTCAACTTGACTTAAGTTGAATTGCTCATATTTTCAACTTGACACAACTCGACTCGACTGAGAATTGAGTCAATTCAACTCAACTCGTCAAGAACTTAAGCTTGACGTCAAGAGAGCTAAATATAGAAATTTTTCCGACTTTTGCATTATCTTTTTGCATTATCTTTTTGATAGAAAGTCATGAAGAGAAAACATGAAGATTGTTTGATAAAGAGTCATAAAGAGAAACATAAAGAAGAACATAAAGAGAAACATGAAGAGAAACATGAAGAGAAACATGAAGAAAAACATGAAGATTGTTTGATAGAAAGTCATGATGAGAAACATGAAGAAAGTCATGACGAGAAACATGATGAGAAACATGAAGAGAAACATAATAAAGAACATGAAGAAAAAACATGAAGATCATTTGACTTTGATAGAGAGTCATGACGAAGAATCATGATAGAAAGTCATGAAGAAAATCATGAAGACTGTTCAATCAAGCTATTTACATTTATCTAATATCTTGTTGAGTTAAGTCGAGTTTTTGAATCGAATTATTAAATCAAGCTTCTCAACTCGACTCAAGTTCTTGAATTCAACTTCGCAACTCAACTCGACACTTTTTCAAAAAAATTTCAACTTAACTTGATACTTTTCAAGTCAAGTACTCAACTTAAACTCAGATACTTGACTTGACATGATCAGTCTACAGAATGCATGCGTGACTAGAATGTTTGATTTATAAAGATAATTATAATTAAGACTTTAAGAATACAGAAGAAAGAAAATGCAAAAAGTAAGAAGAACATGCTTTATATAGTAGCTACTCAGATCAACGCTAGTCTCAAAGAGAACATGTTGAAACATAAGAAAGATGTTGATTTGAAAAATGTTTATGACATAAAGAAATGTGTTTGTCATAGACATTTGTTAACTACTCATAACACAAAGAAGTGTGTTTATTTAAAAGACAATAAAAGCTGATTAGAAGATGCTAAAAAAGAGAAAAGATGCTGAGTCATATCTGAGTCAAATCTGAGTCAGATTCAGATCAGATCTCGACTAAATCTTGATTAGTTCTAATCATTACACAAAGAACTCGCTAACATTCATTATGAATTAATTAAAGCTTCAATCTTGTTCAATCTTGATACGCTTGTAACAATTTTCATCATTTATCACTATTGACTTCAAGAATTCATTCTTCTGATCAGACAAAGAGTCATTGATGACAAGATGAAGAAGCTTTGAATGAAATACATCATGTATATGCATAGTGTCTGATAGTTTCAATTTATAGAAGAAGTCAACAAAGTCTGTGATTTTAAATGAATTGAGCATCTTGTTATCTAGCTTTTTGAAAAGTCTCACTGTAATGATGTTTCTTTCGTTCAGAAACATCTTTGATTCAATATTATAATTGATTTCTTTTCTATGCTTATTAGCTTGTTTTATCATTTGTTTTCATGTTTTGATCAGAGCTTCGTAAGCAAAGATCAACGTTTTGTTCATGTGATTGAATATATCTTCAACTTTGATGACTTGCAGACGCTCATGAATGCTTTTATACTCGATGATGTCAGAATTGAAGTTCATATGAGAATGAAAGCTCTTATTCATGAAGAAAAGAATTAAGAAAATGACTGAAGACAAGATGTTATTATCAACAAACTCAATCATGAGTAATCATTTAAATCAGTTGTTTTGCATATATGAACAAAAGAATCAAAGATATTGCTTGATGTTCTGATTGACTCATTTGCTTTGATCATTGATTTAAGAATGATAAACAATGAATAATTGAAGAAAAATGCTCAGTCATTTGCAAAGAAACTTTCATAGTATAAAGATGAATTGCAAATCTCAATCAGATACTATGAAGCTTGATAAATCATAAGTTTGATATACTCATTGAATCAGCATTTCAGCTGTCTTTTCAACTGTGATATCTTCATCATCAATGATGCAAAAGATATAATGTCTTTCTTTTAATAATTTGCAAATGACAGTCAAAATAGCGTTGTAGTTGTACAAATCAGATAAATTAATAATAAAGTTCATTGCTATGTCTTGTCATCGCTGTTCAAATATTGATAAAGATTGAAGCAAGTCATTTGATTTATTTCTAGATGTCTTTGAACATTGACAGATATAGCAGTTTCAAATATATTGATTTATCGTTTTTCGCATGAATGATCAATAGTAGTTTCACTTTATGACTTTCACAGTTTTAAGAATATTAGAATAATCAACTGATGATTGATTGTGCATCTCATGAATCAAATTCATTTGTAGAAGCTCGTTGAATGAGATTCATAACTGACTATCATGATACAAGATTTTATTCTGAGTTCAACAATTCTTCAATTTGATATCTTTATATTGTGTCTTATCTCTTGTTATTGCTTCACGAAGTAGCGTACAATTCTCATTGATCTCATTAGTTTTAAGAATCTGTTTATAGATTGATTTACTGATGTTCTTCTTTAAATCAGCAATTTTCATTCAATTCAAAGTCAGAATAGTAGTTCATTGATAACAAATGCACTCATCTTCTGAATCTCTGAGCACAACGTCAACTTGATGAGTTAATACATTGATCTTGATGTTCTGTTTGTCAGATCAATACATTATTCTGAAGTTAAAATCAGTAAGCTTCTAAACTCAACACATCTGATGTCTGCTCAGCTTTTTATCTTTCATCAACAAAATGAGCACTTAATAATTGATGAACATCTTGATAGAAATGTCAGTTAGCTTCAGTTCAAGTCATCAATGTTCAAATGCTTGAATGATGATCAGAAGTTCTTTATTATATATCTTGTAGTTGCATTCAGCAGAAGACATGTTCTTGCTATAAAAGATAATTGAATATAGTACTTCTTCATCATCATATTAAGAAAGAACTTCATCATTGACATAGTTGAATGAGTTGATTTCAAGAATAGTTTCACAAGTTTGATCAAAGTGACGTAGTATAAAAATCTCGATCATATGTCTCTTTATATGATCAAAGACAATCTGACAGACTTCATTTCATTTAAATATGATCTTCTTTTAAGTGAATTAAATCATTGAATAAACAATCTTCGAAAAGTTCTTGATGAAGTGTCGATAGAAATTGCAGAAGTCAATGAAGAACTGCATCTGAGTGAGATTATTGAGTGTAAATCAATTAACGACTGCTTGTATCTTTCAAGAATTCATCTTCAGTTCTTTGATTAATATCAAAAGTTCTAGAAAGATGATTTTCTGTATATGAAACTTGCATTTATTTATATTTATCTGTAGATTAATCTTTTGTAGTTGATGCAAGATTAATTATACATGTTGTTTATGTTTCTTTAAACTTTTGCTGTAAATGATAATATCATTTAAATAAATCTAGCAAAACTGATGTAGATATTCAAACAACACGTTGTTCATATAATGTTGATAGAACGTTGATTCATTGATTAATTCAAAAAGCATTACATGATATTTGTATGAGTCGAAAAAGATAATAAAGATAGTCAAATCTTTGTTATCTGAATGCATATGTAGTTTGTTGAACATGACAATGATGTTCAATTGAGTCAGATACTTGCTTTCTTGTATACGAGTGAAAGACTTGTCTATTAATGACAAAGAATAATAATTTCGTTTGATCAAAGCATTGAACTTTCTGTAATCGACGCAGAAACGCAGACTTTCATCTTTCTTTTTAATGAACAAAATAAGCGAGATGTATGATGCAAAGCTGAAGAAAATAAATTCTTTATTTAGATGATCAATCAGATACTTCTTTATTTTCTGAAGCTTATGATTGAACATCTAATATAGTCTGCTTCGAGAAAATGTTTCTTCATCGATCAACTCAATTTTGTGATCATAGAAATGATGAGATGATAGCTGATCAATCATAGCTTGATTGAACATGTCTAGATAGTAGACTGATCATCAAGTCAAGTTTTCATACCTACTTTCTGACTCATTCAAGTACTTGATATCAATGTCGTGACTTGACTCAAATACTCAATATCAATCTTGTGACTCAACTCAATATCAATCTCAAGTCAAGTTAGAATTTGAGTTTTCAACTCAACTCGTTAAGCAATTGAAAATGATGTTAAATGTCAAGATTTACTATTTTTGAATCTATTACGTCATTATATTTGAAAGACTTACATGCAACAAAAGAAACTATTTCTAGTTTCTTCATTATTATTTTCTTGTTGTTTGCATTATCTTGTTGTATTATCAATAAAATACATTGCAAAATGTCTGATTCTGATAAGACATATGAATTATCAAGATTTTCAATCGAGAAAGAATTTAATTTCTTGATCATTCATTCATTTACTTTCAATAGTCTTCATTCTAATGATCTTGCAAGTCAAGATTCATGAAACATCAATTAAATTTTCGTTGAAAAGAAACAAACTCTTTAAGAAGCGATGAATAAAATTCATTGCAATACTTCTCTTTTAATATTAAGAGAGAATAATCAGTACGTTGAGTGAAATTCTGATATCAATGCTTAATTTCAACAATGATGACTACAGATGTTTATTGACGAAAGTGTCATCAACAAGACTCAAAGAAAGATAGATAATTTACTTTGAGTTAAGAAAATTGAAGTAAATAAATAATTCAACATCTGAAATCAGTTTATGTCAGAATCATGTCTAAATAATACAATCAATAAAGATCAGAATTGATAGTGCTTGATCTTTAAAGATAGCTATAACTGAATATTAAGAATACAGAAGAAGATTAATACAAAAGCTTTTATTTATGTAATGTTCAGAGACTGCGCTAGACTTAAAAGAAATGTGTTTGTGACATGAAAAGAATATAATGTAAATGAACAAGATGTTGTTGAAAGAAAAGAGTGTTGAAAAAGAAAAAGAGATTGAGTTATATCTGAGTCAAATCTGAGTCAGATCTAGATCAGATCTCGACTAAATCATTGACTAGTTTTAATCATTACGCAGAAAACTTGCTAGCGTTCACTGTGAATTGATTAAAGCTTCAGTCTTGTTCAGTCTTGATATACTTATAACATTATTCTCTTCTTTGAAAATTCATGTTTGCATGAATGTAGTTTATTTGCTCGCTTTTGTTAATAGTTATTTCAATATTTTAGCGCGATTTGTTTGAATATAGTTTATGAAATTCATTCAAAACTTTCTCTGAGTCATTAAATTCTTCTTTATCAACATAGTATCATTTGTTGTCTTTATCTAGATTTGTTCATTTGACTTTGTACTGTATTTGATCTTGATAGTGTTTGAAGTTCAATATATCATTTATCTTTCAGTGTTCATCATCTTTGATAGTGATTGATCTGAGTGATTCTGAATGCTGTTCTGATAGAAGATTTTCTGAATATGATTGCAGTAACTTTGAGCTGAATATCAAATGCAGATGCTTCATGCTGATTGATAGATGAAAATGATAGAAGATATTCACTTTGACAGTGATTTGATAAAGATTTAGCTGTTTATCTTTCAAATCTTTGCAGAATCTCGTTGTCTTAATATTTCTGAAAGATAGTCAAACTCAGTCATTTACTTCATATGTGATATTTCATCTATGTTTATTGATCTGAACTTCAATGATTAGCTTCGTCTTTTTCAATTGTTGATGATTGAAGTTCAGTAGCTTTTTCATTTAAAGAGCAATATCATCTGCTTTTCTAGCTTCAAGTCGTTCATAAGTTATTTCATAGTTAGTCATATCTGAATTGAAACTCATTCAAGAGTGAAACTCTTTATTGAAGTAAAAGAGAATCATTGAAGTAATCAAGAAAATATTTGAATTGTCATTGAATTTCATCATAGATATTCATTTGACTCAGTCATCTTGCATGTAATTGCAGTAAATTCTAAGTTTACATTTAATGTCTTGATTGACTTGTTTCAATTGATCATTGATCTCAGAATGATAGACTGTAAATAAATTAGCTGTAATTCTCAGTCATTTGCAAAGACTTTTTCACATAGTTGATATTAATGAAAGTCTCTGTTCAAAACAATAGAACTGAGTAGATCATGCAGTCAATAAATGTTTCATAACATGATTTAAACTGTTTCTTCAACTGAAATGTCATCGTCTTTTCAATGACAGAAAACATAGTGATGTTCTTTGATGAAATGACATATGATTATGCAAATGACGTTGTAATCTTCTGACAGAGATAGTTCAATGATGAAGTTCATAGTTATATCTTTTCAGCATTTCTGTGAAATTGAGAAAGAATGATGAAGTTCATTAATGCTATCTCTAGAAACTTTGCTTTGCTGACAAGCATGATAGTTTCAAATGTATCATCGAATAATAGCTCAATGATCTGATCAATAGTAGAAACGCTGAACTAGATCAATGATTCATTTATTGTCAAGATGAGAAATTGAAGATTGATTATGCACTTCTTGTAGTAATTTCGTGTGCATGTTCTCAAAGACTCACAGTAAATCTTTTCTAAATAGAACGTCATCAATGATTTCACAGTTCTTCATTTTAATAATATGAAATTTGAGCTTGTTTTCATTCATAGCTTGTCTATATTTGCTGCAGAACTCATTTGTTTGATTTGTCATATATACTCATTGATAAAGATTTGCTTTTGATTCAACAGATAGAACATCAACTCTATCAAAGATTAAAATAGTCTGAAAATAATCTTCAAGACGCTGAGCTGATTCAGAGACGTTCATTAGAAACATTCTGATTAAAGCATCAATCTTAATGTTCATTTTGCCTGATCTAAAAATGATCTGAAAGTTGAACTTCAATAGAATGTTCAGATAGTTGACTTGTCATTGACTCAACTGTTTGTTTTTCATGAAAATCTTTAAAGTTTGATGATCAATGAACATCTGAATGAATAGTTCAGTGCATTTCAATTCAAGTCGTCAGTGTTCAAAGCATTGAATAATGACTAGTAATTTCTTGTCATAAATGTGATAATTAATTTCAGCGAGAATCATGCTTTTGCTGTAAAAGATCATTGAATGAAAAACTCTTTTGTCATCATACTGAGATAGTATTTCATCTTTTACATAGTTCAAAGCATTGATCTTCAGAATAGCTTATCATTTGAAATCAAAGTGACGAAGTATTGAGATTGAGCTGATTTATTTCTTTAGATTGTCAAAAACTTGAACACAGATCTCATTTCAAACAAAAGACATATTCTTTCTAGTCAGCTGAATGAATGATTTAACTAGCTTCGAGAAGTTCTTAATGAAACGATGATAGAAGTTAACAAATCTCACGAAGCTTTGAATTTCTTTTAGATTGATTAAAGTGATTCAGCTGACTATGATTGTCACTTTGCTGAAGTTCATATGAAGATCTAGTTCTGATACAATGATTTCTAGAAAGACAGTCTCTTTTACATTGAATTTACACTTTTGAATATTCATCTACAGTTCAGCTTCACGTAGTCAACTCAATACTAGTTTGACGTGATTTCTATGTTTCTTTCTCATTTTGCTATAGATGAGAATGTCATTTAGATAGACTTAACAAAAGTCGTTCAGAAAGTCTCATAGAATGTCATTCATATATTGCTGAAAGAAGATCAATTCATTAGTCAGTTTAAATGATAGCATCTTGTATTTATATGCTTCTAAAGCAGTGATAAAAGTGATGTAATTCTCGTTATCAAGATGCATTTGAAGTT
>JAABUR0100000897.1_pt1 | contig 58576 bp, 55 predicted proteins | sample 5560091 | NCBI WGS metagenome assembly JAABUR01 (sample SAMN10711879, study PRJNA513375) | rock metagenome | isolation source: Antarctica rocks | place: Antarctica: Victoria Land, University Valley sud | reverse complement strand
GCCCCCCCAAGGGTGCTGGGGTGCTGGGGTAACAAGATAGAAAAGCGCAAGAAAAGCGCCAGAAAAACAGGAAGAGAAAAGGAAACCCGGAAATCCCAACGGCCGAAAAAAAAACAACCACGTCCAATCTAGACCTCCACGGCCATCTGGCCGGCTTGCCCCTCTTCCTCCTCCTCGTCACTGCTGCCACCCTCTTCATCCCCCATCTCCTCATCCTCCGCCTCTTCCACCGGCGTCTCCTCCCTCGCTTTCTCCTCTTCTTCTTCCTCCATCATCTTCTTGGCCAATTGGCCGCGTTTCTTCACCGTCTTGGGCTTCGGCGCCCCGCCATTCCGCCCGTTGGTTCCAGCGGCGATCCGCCGGGCCCACACGCCCGCCATCGCGCTGCTTCGCACCGGGTCGACGGTCTGCCCGCCCTCGTTGGTGGTGGCGTCGGGCTTGGGGGAGCGGATCTTGCGCGGCCGGCCGCGCTTCTTGGCGATCTTCGGCTCTAGAGTAGCCGAAGGTTTGGCGGGCCGGCCGCGCTTCTTGGGGGCGGTTGGGGGAGGTGGAGGAAGGGCAGGTGTCGGGGGTGGGGGAGCGGCGGAGGAGGTCGGTGCTGCTGGGAGGGCAGCTGGTAGGACGGCCAGGAATTGTTGGGTCAATTTGACCCGCTTGTTCGCTTGGCTGGTTGCCTGGGTGGAGGGCTTGGCCGGTGCTGTTGCCGCCGCAGAGGCGGAGCGAGTCGTCCTCCCCAATGGGGCAGGTGGAAGAGTTGGCGCCGGGTCCTCCTCCGCTCGCTTTCGCTTCTTCTCTATGGCCGGAGCCACAATTGGAGGTGGCGGTGGTGGCGGTGGTGGCGGTGATGGTGGTGGGGAGGGGGTCGGCTCCTTCTTCACCACGGACATTGCCCGTGTTGGGCGCTTGGCTGGCGGGGGCGAGGTGGCGGCGGCAGGCTCTTCCACCTTTCGCTTTCGCTTCTTCGTTGGCTCCTCGGCAGCCTTGGGCTCCGAGGTAGCCCGAGTCTTCTCTGGCCCTTTTGGCCCAACGTCATCCCCGAATCGCTTCGGCGGCTTTCGGGTCCGCTGCCCCCTCCCTCCTTCAGCTGGAGTCTCCTTCGTGTCGATGGCGAGGTTGTCGGTAGGACGCAATGCCTTTGTTCCATCGTTCGTGGTGGTTGGCTTGGCGGCAGGCTTGGCCCTTGGCTCGCGTTTCTTGGTGACCTTTGGTACGGTGTAGCCAGGGTCTTCATGAAAGCCCCACTTTGGCGTGGTCTTCTCCTTCCATTCTTCGAACAAGTCTACGCCGTTGGCGTTGAATCCCATTAGGTTGCGGGGGTCGGATTTCTTGGTGAACTCCTCGTCGACTTTTCTCAATTGGGACTCCAGCTTCAAGTACTCGTCTTGCCATTGTAAGCATGCTTCAGCAGCATTTCCGGCGACGGCGTTGAGAGCTTTCAGAGATTTCTTGGTTGGTGCTTTGAGAGAAGCGACGAATGCGGAGACGTTTGTGAGAGGTACGTAGCCATTGGCCTGGATAGGCGCGTCGAAGTCGTAGGCCGTAGGTAGCTCGAATTCTTCTTCGGTTGCATCGTAAAGATCGTCGAAGTCATCGTTCTGCGAAGTTGTCAGTAGGGTGAATCTCTTGATTAGGGGTACTGGATGGGTAAAGAAAGGAGAGCCATACCGTTGCTGTCACTTGGACAGATGGAACAAGCTGGGAGTGTGCGGCGATGGATGGGAGGTACATGGTAGCCGGTCGAGATGACATCTTGGCTATTTCTTTCGGATTTGTAGAGAGAATCAAACACTCCAGGTGCTGATATGCGGAATGTGTTGGTGTAAGGAGAGCAGGTAGGAGAGAATTCAAACACTTTCCAGACACACAGTGTGTGCTTTAGTGCGAATTGCGTACTTGTAGTACAAGATGACGAGGTAAGAGAGTAGTCAAACACTGTAAAGTGATGATAGCGAAGTGTGATCTTGTCGAGCAAGTAGGTCAGGTAAGACGGTAGTCGAACACTGTAAAGTGGTGATAACGAAGTGTGATCTTGTAGACCAGGTAAAAAAGGTAGTCAGACACTGTGAAGTGATGGTACAAAGTATGATCTTGTAGAGCAAGCAGATCAGGTAAAGGAGTAGCCAGACACTGTAAAGTGAGGTAACGAAGTGTGATCTTGTAGAACCAGTAGATCAGGTAAAAAAGTAGCCAGACACAGGCAAAGCTGATAGAAGAAGCAAGTATGAAGTTATCCGAGTAGCTGTGTAAAGTAGCGAAACAGGATAGTTGCTTATCAAGAGTCTGGTTGCAGAGGAAAGAAGAAGAAGTTAAGAAGTGAGGAAAGTGAGGAATTTATAGAAATTTGTGGCTAGCCAACACCTACGGTTCAGAGCCATGCCCAATAACAGCCCCTGAAAATCTCTGTACAATAGCATATTTGTGTTGCTTTACGAATTGGTGTTGTATCGTTTCATCATCTCACGATGAAGTTCTCAATAAGCTCGAACAAACAATAACACTCGATAAAGGAGGCTTACGTAACCAGCGCTTGTCACAATTTAGACGCGTATCTCGCACCTCAGAAGGATGGCCAGCTAACGCTGCAATCCAACCGCATTTTTCTTACAACATGTCAGCAGAGAAGAAGCGACCGACAGATGAAGATCTTCTCGCTCAGCTTGGAGCTCTGGGCGATGGTGACGAGATAGCCAAGGAGACCCCCAAGACAGCTCAAGGGCAACCGCAATCAGAAGCCGACCTACTAGCGGAGCTTGGTATCCCAGAACGTTCAAAGCCTACAAGTAGACCACATACTCCACGAGTACAATCCAATTCATTAGCTACAGCTCCCAGAGCTTCTCCGAAGCGCGCGGGGTTTGCTACGCCTACATCCAACGATGGTACTCGGACTAGCGAAGAAAAGGCACCTCTAAGGAAATCTGCCGAGAGCGCGCGGTCATTACTCAATATAACCACGCCAGCGACAGAGACTGACATTGAGCTTGATCCAGAAAAGCAACAGTCGAGTGCTCCAGCTCCAGCCAAGGAGCAGAGTAGCGGAGGTGGCTGGTGGGGTGGAATATTTGCAACTGCAAGTGCTGCGGTGAAACAGGCGGAAGCTCTAGCAAAGGAGATTCAGCACAATGAAGAAGCTCAGCGATGGGCCGAGCAAGTGAAGGGGAATGTTGGAGCTCTACGAGGATTTGGTATGCAATGCGCCTCGAGTTTGCCTGGATCTACATGCTAACCGCTACCTAGGAGGAGAACTCCGCTCACGCGCCCTACCTACCTTTACTAACATCCTCCATACTCTCGCGCCTCCTATCTCTTCGCACGAACGGCTCCAAATCCACATCACCCACGATATCGTTGGTTATCCCTCTCTCGACCCGCTGATATACGCAACCTTCTCCCGTGTCATGGCGCAAGTCGAAGGCGGTGACCTAATGGTCATCCAACGCGGCCAAGAATCCTCTCCTCGCCGTGACTCCAACGCAGGCTACACCGGCTCAAATACCAGCGGCTGGAGCGACGGACCCTGGTGGCGGCAATCGGCCGAGACAAGGAGCTTAGGTGCAGTTAAAGGACTTGTCGAGGGAACCAAACTCTCCAAAGTAAGCGCCGAATCATACGCAAATGACTACTTTGCCTCCCAAGGCGGACTCGAAGAAGCAGCCAAGCAAGCCACCGAAGACTTGAGCGAGAGCAACCCCGTCCGCAGCAGCGACATCTTCCTCTCCATCCAAGCAATCACCCACCCCTCCCCCTCTAACCTCTTCGGCGGCCCCGCCCAAGACGCCAACAAAAACGAGGGGGTGGTAGACCCTGAAAACTTCCCTGAAGACCTCCTCTGCTTCGCCATCTACCTGCATGACCCCATCCACGGTATCACATTCCACACCGTCACGCAAACCCTCCCGCACAAATGGGTCGAGTGGCTCGACGCGTCGCCCACATCGGATTTCTCAGAATCGAATCTACCAGAGGAGATTGCTGAGATTGTCAACACTGGGGGCGTGGACCCGAGAGAATGGGTGGCCGAATGGGTGGAGGAGTTACTGACTCTTGGGGTGGGAGTTGTGGCACAGAGGTATGTGGCGAGGAGGATGGGGGTTGGGCAGGGAGGGATTGGAAGGGGGAAGGCGAGACAGCAGGTGTTGGAGTCGGGAGGTGGCGAGGCGGCGAGAGCGGTTTGATTTCTTAGCGCGTGGTTGTTGAGCGGCGTTTCATTTGCTCTGTGGGCGTTGCTGTCGAGGAAGCGGAGCCGTGATATCCTCGTTTTCGCGTATCGTAGCAACACAATCAATTACGCGGTTGATCAAGAGTGATGATTTCCAATGAGCAGACTTCACTCCAAAATTCGCCATGTTCAATATTCTTGAGATATGAGCATGAGAGCCCAATGGCACGTCTCTGAATGAGAAAAGGTTCGTTGGGCGAATCTCATAACGGCATTGGTTTGCAGCATAGGCGTTTAGCAAAGGAGGCGGGGTATCATATCCTGATTTGTATTCGGGTCTTCATGAAGCATACGAACATCAAATTATCCTCTTTCCCAGAGTTTCAATCCCTTCAAATTGCCGCCGCCATGCGCTCCCCAACCCCTTCCCCCTACCTATCATCTTCCTATCATCTCCCCCCCTCCCCCTTCTTCCCCTCCCCTTTACCCCCCTTACCCCCATTCCCCTCCCCCCCCTTCTTCCTCCCCTTTCCCCCCGCAAGCATCTCCAAGTGTCCAGCCTTCTCGGCTAGATTCCGCTCGGTGCGGGCGGTGAGGCCGGATGTGTATTTCTGAGTTTTCATCAGCGCATGTGCCCGATTATCGGATCGACGTATGCTGGTTTCGAGAGGGTTGCAAAAATGGGGGGATGGTGGTAGGGCAAGGGAAAGGAGAGGGGATGAGGGACTGAGAGGGACATAACATAGCAGAGTGGGAAAAAAAGGCCAAAAAAACAAAGACAACAAACCCCCTTCACCCCTGAAACCCTTCCCCCACTACAAAACACAAACCACGCAAAAAACAAGAAAAACAAACCTTGGTCACCCTCTTCTGATCCACCAGACTCTTCCTCTTCGGTGCAATGGTGCGGGCGCCTTTTTTCGGCTGTTGGGTTCTATTTCTTTATCAGGTCTCAATCTCCCTCTCTCTCTCTCTCTCTCTCGCTCTCTTAATAGGGAGTCATATAGCTGCGAACTGAAAGCGGTAGAGATGGCAATATGAGATATGGAGGAAATAGCAGAGATGATAATCACAAAAACCTTCAAAACTCACTTCCTCCCCGCACCCGCCCCAGCACTTGCCTTCCCTTTTTTAACCGCGCCTTGCGCCATTGATTTCTCCGTCTCTGCTTCTTTCTATAGGTATAGCGATCCTTTATCAACACTCGATTGCAGAGGCAAAAAGATTTGGCGAGAATTTTAGGGCTGGTGGGGTTAGGGGCTGTTACTCGTAACTCCGTGGGTTCGTGGGATGGAGATCGAGGAAGTTTTGGTGGTATTGTGGTTTCGATTTTGGGGGTTGTGGGTGAGGGTGGTTTGGGGATCAGGGGTTGTTGGTGGGAACCTGCTACTGTGATGGGGGAACTGGTGCTGCGGAGATTTGGGTTGGTGGGGTTGAATGGTAGGATTTTGCGTGTAGGCAGACTATTGTCATAGACGTTGATGGTTGAAAATCCGTTTTTGAGATGAAATTCGTTATACATTGCTAAAACAATAGGTAGGATGTAGAGTACGAATTCATATATCATAGTAGTCATATACCAAAAGCGCCAAAATCGTAAAAGGGTATACCTAAGCCACCGTTCCTATTCGCCTCCACTGCAGCCGTCGTTTAGCAGCTCGATTAACCCCATCCAAATGTTGCCGCTTAGAACCTTTGGAATATCGAATTTAACAATCCCTCCCGCGCGGACCTCTCCAAGATCCCCTCAAGATCCTCCACCCCCTCCCCCACAACCCCCTCCTCCTCCTCCCCCTCCCCCACAGCCTCCACTGCCACTACCACCACCTCCACCACCGCAACCTCCAGCAACACCCCCACCACAACCACCCCCACCCATTCCCCCACAAGCTCCAGCAGCGACCCCACCCCCACAAGCCCCCGCACAGCAGTTGCCCACAGCGCCGGGTGTAAAATTCGCGCATGCGGGATTGCCGGCGTAATTTGCCTGCGTGACGCCCGGGTCGCCCATGTACGGCGCGTAGTACGGCATGTACATTGGGTAGCCGTAGCCGTAGTACATCATATACTCGCTTCTCGCAGGCGGCTCCCTTCCCTTCTTCAGGGCTTGCCTCCGGGATTTGTTATAGTTACGCTCGAGTTCTATCGCTTTGATGTTGGCGTCTGTTGTGCTTCTGGGAGCGGTCGGCTTAATGGCGTTATGCGCTGAGATGTGAGGGGCTGTATGTGGGTTACTGGTGTCGGTTGGGGACCTGTGTAAGCGGTCGAGATCCATTTCGATGTTGCTGTTTGATTTGAAAAGGCGGGAGATGCTGGATGTGTGGGATTCGCGGACGGCTTCGCAGTACCAGCAGGTGCATTCAGAGTAGATGGCCGAGTACAATCTTTGGTAGGTCTTGGAGGTCCATTCGAAAGCGGTGGAGAGCTTGACTTCATCAATTTTGTCGTCATGGTCGATGAATTTCTGGGTTTTGGAGAGGGAGTAGGCGAAGTAGTGTTTTGGGGAGACTTGGTGAGTGTGCCTGTGGAGGGTTGTTAGCGACATGCCCCGTGATGTGTCGAGGCATGGAATACGTCTAAGTGAAGAACTCCACGTGATAATGTTTTATACTCAAGATTTCGAGTGAAATAAGAATATGATAGTGAGCATCGAAATAACTACTCACCAAGCTAGATCGACGTCAAGAGTTGGGACAGCAACTCTCATGGGATACACTGCAAGTATGTGAAAGTACCGCTCATACTTTGTAATGAGACGACTCATAGTGGAAGAAACCGTAGGCGAATGGATCCAGTCAATAGCATGCATCTTTTCGATGAAGGAGCTTTGTCGAATGACCGCCCCTACGAGATCGAGAGCAAAGATCGAGGAGTTCTCCCAGTATCGTGACATCATCCGTCGGGTCGCTATTTTCTCTGTTCGTTGCATTCTATTTGGAAACGTACTTTGGTTGACTTTTCGAACGATTGAATGATCAGCTATGGCTTCCTCGATCAACTTACGAATCTTGTCGACTGTGGCTGAAGGGCTCAAACGTGGATCGGTCTCAGCTACAATGGTCTTGGCGAGCCACTTCTTGATGAGTCGATTTGGAAATAGCTTCGGTTCATGTTTATCTTGGTTTGAGAGTTCAGGTCGTCCTAAGTGAAATTCAGTGTGTGTTTGGATTTCTGAAGGACAGTCTCGGGCGTTCTTACCGTCGATACTCAATATTGTACCGGGCATCGGAACATCTTTCAGAAGAAGCCTCTGAGTATCTCTCCGGAACTTCTGCGCCCTCAAAAGCTCGTGGTCGACCGCGACGTTACAAGACGCACATCGTACTCGGAATTGTCTTTCAGAGAACCCCTGCCCAGTTACTCCAGATCGGTCCGTCCATATTGAACCAGCAGTGCAAGTGGTCCACGGGACAGGCAGACTCCGGCTGCAGCCTGGACACTCTAAAGTGAGATTTGGTGGATCATGAAGGCTGTTCCACGCATATCCTGTCTCGGATTCAAAGAGCTGACAGGCCTTGTCGCTTGCGGTGTACTCGAAGGAACTATTATCGATGCAGTCATTGATAGCCGCCAAAGGTAGTCCTTCTCTCCAGAAATTCATTTTTTGGTGCCTAATGCAATCTTCGAGGAAGTCCCGAGGATTTAGCAAATAGGAATGCCAGACCATGATGACATCTACGTAAAGGTTCAGTACCGAACAACAATAATAAGCGCAACGTCTCACCAAGCGGAGGCAATGTCTCCTTGCTGAAGAACAGGGGATGCCTGTCATGGTCAAAGTGTTCCGCGGCCATGGCTTTCTGTGACAACATTTCCACACCTGGCTCGACGGAGACTCGCCACCATTTTTCAAAGCGCCTAGCAGCCTTTGCTACATAGATTGCCCATCGCTTCTCACGAATCTTCAGTAACGTCTCGGCACGCTGCTGCTCATCCAAGCCTTGTGGAACGAAACCATCTCGGAGCCCAAACAAGCCATCGTTGGTGGCGATATCTTCGCGAAGCTGATGAAAGGCCTCGAGGAGCTTAAGGTGAGCGATGCACTGGTCGGTCGTCGGCTTATCGGATTCCTCCAGCTTAAGTCTCGAAAAGGCGGCGGTGGTATCTGGTGGATCAATATCGTAGGCTGGTGGAGGCGATGGATTTTTGGGTGTAACGAGATTGTATTTTTCGGTGGCCATACCACCAATCCTTGTCTTTGCGTCCATTACTGATGCGTCTGTGTGGCATTGGGAATGATGAAGAGAAGTTCGAGGGGCGGAGACTCATATATATCTTAGGAATGACAGTCAGCATGGTGGCAGTGCTTCCTCCAGCCTTGGAACGATCGTCATCATGACCATGAACAGTGAGCCTTACGGCGGAGTAGCCATCAAGATGCCCTGAAGCTGAAGTCCCTTGCGATTTTGCTACTCGAGCCAATTCAAATCCCACCACGTCGCACGTGCCGTTACGATCATCTCGTGGGGTTAGCCCTACCGGTGCGCAGACAAACCTTCTAGCGCATTTCTAGAGGATCGCAGCCTATCACGCTTCCAGCGCAAGCGATGGTCCAGTCTATAAATAACATCTCAAGCCAACGATGTCCGAATCCTGAATCCTTTACTCCTCCGCACACAATACTGCTCTCCAGTGAGCACTAAGCTGGGTGGTGTGATGACCTAGATGAACAGCCCCATGGCTATGGAACCTTCAAGTCGGAAGTTCCATTTGCTACGTACCGTACTTCGAACGTGATATGTGGAAATGCCCTGGTTGACTACGTTTATTCAGGCACTGTAAACGAGGAAGTTCTACAGTCATTCGGAACTTGGAGGTCCTGGGTCTCTCGTATCCATGGCCCAGCAAGCCAGATACGTCCTTACCGACCATCGGACTAAATACCAATTTGGGATGGAAAGGCGAGATTGATCAGTCTCATATGTTCCTTTGCCCAATTCTTCAAACTGGATAAAACTTGCTACTGAATTCGAATTAGTCCTAGCATCTGTTTCGAGAAGATAAAAAGTATCAATTGACTATTTGAATATCTCTACCGAGAAATCGGTTATAGTAGTGTACCAACTTGGGGCCACTACTAGTGCCTAATTCTCCAAAGGCTGGCATTTTTAATAGCTCATGGCAGTCTCTTGCATATGGCCTTGCCTGAGGCCTTGTCATCTCGGTGTTATACACTATCCAACAACCCTTACACATCCATATTCTCTATCTATTGCCATCAAGACGCCGTGCCTTGACGCCATGGTGTACCAACGTCACCATTCCGTTCCAGACGGTTTAGCCATTAAACAGATCTTATCACCTCATAATCAGCCTAACCATCTTGACGTTTTCGATAGCTGTCGGCTGCCGGATTGTCCGACCTTTAAGGAGAGTGGCAAGAGCGAAGAGTTTCAACTGAAAGCCGTGACGTTGACGGCGGTCAGAGAAAAACTACTGAGAAGCAGCAGGTGACCTCGTCATCAAAAAGATTTGCAGACATTTTCATCAGCATAGGCCTTGTAACGAGACAGTAGATCTGTCCATTCCAGCCCTCTGCCATCGATCTTCTGCGCCTGGAACGCATAATGAGATGCAACAGCTTTACCGTCCATCATGGCGTCTAATGAATTTTGTGTCAGTCACCTCTGGGTATAGCCTGATATGATCTAGGTAGGAAGGATAATTACTTACGTCTGCCAAGCTTCTGAGGAAGATCAACAGTCAGCCATTGCTCATCGTCCTCTGGAAACGGCCGGTTGTCAACGACGTCGTCCCCCCAGATGGCTATCATATTGATGCTCAATCGCTCGTAATGATAATCCCACGTGTCGAAATGGTACTTTTCTAAGCGGTCCCTCTCCAGATTATCTAGAAAGCTGTAGTGTTCTTGTGAAGCAATAGCCCAATTTGACCAGCCGGGGCCTGACTTGTCGTACGTGGTCTTGGTTATCGGTGTTCCATCCAATGTATATTCCGGCCCAAGTGGAAGCCAGCGATGATTATCATACGGAGGGTCGAACCATTCAAGGCGATCGAACGATGGGTCACCATCCCAGAGTGGCAGTTCCGAAGCACGCCATGAGGCTGCTTTCGATGGCTTCGGAGGTATAAGCTCGGGTAGGTATGGAAGAATGGCACCCAGATGGTAGTGAACCCATGAAAGTGCTGGATTGTTGATACCATTTGCAGAAACGAGAAGGTACTCTGGGTGGCTGGACTTGGCAGCAACTAGACGTGAAACAGTCGAGTTACCGATGAATACCTAGACGACAAATCTTAGCACTCTAGGACCGAACATAACCGAATGCAGCGGGCTGATCCGTACCACATCATCGTCAATCTTGACATACATGATCCCTCTTTCGAATATGTCCCAGACCTGCCCAAAATTGACGTTGATGTTTGGCAGATCGAACCTTGTGTAGCTGTCTGAAGTATTGACTAGCTGATCCAGCCATTTCAGATCTTCGACATCAGTGGTTTTCACGACAAAGAGCACTTGATCAAGTGATCCACCATTCTCCACTAAATTTTGCTGCGCACTGTGGGTCAGGCTACGAAAGTTTATTCCACTGTGAGCTCTGAGCAACGCACTTTCAAATAGCAGTCCAAAATCTCGACCCTCGATCGTCTGCCGTAGAAGATCAGTCCCATAGTCTTGAAGGACGAGGGGATTTCCGGGACAGCAATTTTGGGACCTCGGACTAGTCCCAAAGATGCTTCTCCTGGTTTGGCATTCAGAGTTGCAGGCTCAAACCTTTTCCCTGATCGAGCTCTGTAGAGATGGAGAGTGGTGATTGAGAGAAAGGCCAAAAGAGAGGCTACTCCGAGCAACCTTGTTATTACAATGAGTGCTCGACGCCATGGGCGTAGATTTTCCGTCAAGATCTTATAATGTACATTTGGATAACGAGAAAGCTTCATTATGCCTCGACATGAAGGGATTACTTGAGTCTTGGAAAGAAGCAACCATGATGAACAGAAGGCTTCACGCACAGCGAGAATTGGAAATGTGGTTTCATCCTTCTTGCGCCGCAATTCAACTCCCTTGCGCACGAGTTGTTTGTAATCCTCAAGGATGCGTTCTTTGCGGATGAGTGGTTCATAATCCTGCAGGATGCAGGATGCAGGATTTCAGCCGCAGTGCTGAGGCATCGATGAGCAAGGCATGGAGAGCAGGCAGCAGTGTTCCTACACGGAAATTACAGCAATATTATCAAGTTTCAAGAATGAACACGGCAAGATTGGCCGCGAACCGTAGCGAGCATAGAGTACTGATCGTATAAGACCTGCGCAAGAAAACCCTCGGGTTACAGCTGGCCGAAGGGTTGAAAAAGTTGAGCCGGGGTCGGAAAAAATTCTTGACGTCGAATTGAACTTTAAAATTCGCATATGCCTCGCACATTCTGGAAAAGCTTCGAGCTCTATGCGAAGCATATGTCACTAAAGTCTCGTCGATGCATATGCGCAGCATCAACTGAGCATAAAGAAATATCGATGAACGACGAAAGCATCGACGCTGAAAATCGCGCAAATGAGATAACAGATTGATTAAATGACTTGAAGATGAGTGTTGTACTTCGCATATGTCACGCATATACTAAGAAGAAACTCAGCTCGCTCAAGATTTTCTCAACGCAAATGTTGAAGACGATGAGAAAAGTGATAGTGTGTTACGAATGTGCCAAAGGTCAAACCCTAATTAATTCACAGTGAACGCTAGCGAGTTCACTGCGTATTGATTAGGGCTAGCCAACGATCTAGCCGAGAGCTGGCCCAGATCTGGCCCAGGTTTGGTTCAGATATGGCTCAGCATCTTTTCCCTTCCCTAGCACCTTCTAACCAGCTTCTATTGCCTTCTAGGCAAACACACTCCTTTGTGTTACGGGTAGTTAACAGATGTCTATGGCAAACACATTTCTTTGTGTCGCAAACATCTTTCAAATAAACATCTTCCTTGTGTTTCAACACGTTCCCTTTGAGACTAGCGTCGAATCTGAATAACTACTATATAGAGCGTGTTCTTCTTGCCTTTTGTATCTTCTTTCTTCTGTATTCTTAAAGTCTTAGTTATAGCTACCTCTATAGATCAAACATTCTAGTCACGCACGCACTCTGATTAGTTTCTAGACATGATCTCAACATTACTTTAAGAATTCGTTAATCACATGATACTGATCTCATTACTCATTCAAATTCACTCGACTGACAACAAGATGAGTATAAAGAAATTTGTGTATCTGATGATCAATGACATCGAAAGACAGAACAACATCAAGAAATCAATAGAATCAACGAAAACATATGATCATGTGATTGCTAGAGAATCTACCGCTCAGTCAGTAGCATCAGTTTAAACCGATTAATAGAATCAATGATAAAGAATCTTCATTGATTGCTTGAGAATCACAAAAAAAAACCTCTCAAATCAGCAACACTCTTCTCTGAAGACTAAACACTAGAACAATGATCTCACTATCTACTGTTGAGCATCGTCATTCGCTCGATCATCAAAATCTTCATCATGATTCAATCATCTGTGAATATTCAACTTAATTTCTTCAAGAGTAATCAAAGTCTTGATTCAGTCATCTATCTTGAGTTATCTTCTCGTCTATTGAAATTTCTTAGAACTGCCTTGTACGAAAACATCATCAATTCTTGCCTCATTCTCAGGCACTCGATAAATCTCTAGAAGTCTCTACTTTCTGAGATATCAAAAATGTAAAGCAGCTACAACATTGAGTTGAACAAGACTCAGAAGTTTTTCTAGAAGATTTAAACAATCTTCGAACTCAACGAGATCTAAATGTAGAAGCTTGTGAGCTATTTGATAAAATACTCAGCGAACAGATATGAAAGACTCATTTCAAAGAAATTGATTGAGCAAAAGAATGATCAGATCTAAATCTTAAAAAGCTTCAAGATTAGATGATGAAACTACAACATTGACTGCGATTGACTAAAAAAGATACTTCTACTTCTTTCATCATGTTCAATTCATTCAAGCGATCTCAAAAGCTTTTGAATTCATCTTTATTTACTGATGAAACAGAATCTTTCTGAAATGATTGACAAGAAAAGATTCGTGACAAGCTAAAAATCAACATCGATCATTTCAATACTGATAAAGCTATACTGATTTATATTTACTTCAGAATCATCAAAAATGCAGTCAAAGCTACTTTAGCTCAATGTTAACATAATTCATTGAATCTTTATAAAACAATCAATGATTTGTTAAATGAACTTGCTCAGCTATATGATGATTTCGACAAAGAGACAAACTTTCAAAGAGAATATGCTAATCTCATTCAAGAAAAGAGCAAATTTAGTGACTTTTATTTGATGTTTCAACGTCTGTTCTTTTATCTAGAGTATTATGAAAAGCAATTGATCATTGATCTACGAGATAAGATAGTCTATTGTCTTCATGCAGCTTGAAGTAATCAGCTGATTCAGTCAGAATCTCTCAATGAAATTTGTAGTTATTTGATTCATTTGAACAATGAGCATTAAGTCATGAATGACATCAAAGAAAAGAAATTCTTGATCAAAGTCAGAAAGCAAGTCATCTTTGCTGAGAAATGAGATTCATTGAATCTTTATAGAAAGATCGAAGTCACTACACTCGTTGATCATTCAAAGTCGTATGACGCAATTTTAACTAGCGTCAAAAACATCAATCTACAAGCTGAAATCTGTTTCATCTGTCACAAATCAGATCATACTTCTAAAGAGTGCTCTGATTAATCGAGAGTCAATGCATTAAAAGATGACAAGTTTGATCAATTTACATCAAATTCTGAGTTTGATTCTGATTCAAAAAATCAGCTATCTTTTTCAAAGTCATCAAAGAAGTAGAGATCATATTTTTGTGCAATCAAGTCAAAGTTCTATCAGAAGAAAACTACTTTGAGAAATCATTTCTGATTAATGTCTTTCTCATTGCTCAGAGCAATTCTTTTAGTCTTTGATCTTTGATAGACAGTGATTTCATCATCTACACGCTAATACATGATAAACTAGTTTATAAAGTATGCAAGAAACTCAAAATACAATCAATATTGCTGACAAAAGAGAAGTTAATATGAGATTATAATGAGAAGTTAGTTAGAAAGATTATTACTCATAAGATTCTACTCAATCTTACGATCAAAAGTCATAAGAAATTGACTATGTTAATGCTGATAGCTGATATCAAGCATCATGAAGTCATATTGAGCAAACTCTGAATGAACAAAAATGAAATATTATTGAACATGAGACATGATACTATCGTATTTTCTGATCAATTAAATATTTCTATTTCGATTTTTTCGATCTCGTTAAATATGAAGCACTCAAGTTGATCGCGATCAACTTTTATCTCTTCAGCAATTCATAGCAAGATTTCTAAGATGTTCAAGCACTCAGTTTCATTTATTCAGAAAGAGTCATTCTTGATTCAAAACATAAACGTCATCTCTTTTCAAGCATTCATAAAATGAAAAAAGAAGAATCAGATAGAGATTTTTGCTATGTTCATCGAAGACATCGATAGAAAAATCGTCTACAATACTCAATGCAAACTAAATATCATAAACGTCTTCTCAATCAATGAAACGACTCAGAATCTAGAAGATATTAAAGTCAAGCTATCATCAAAATATCAGAATTTTCTAGATATCTTTGATTGAGCTCAAGCAGACAAGTTATCGTCTCATCGTTCATATGATCATAAGATAAAGCTTACTAGTGATGCAACATCATTTTGCTGTCGAGCATATTGAATGTCTTTCTACAAGCTTCAGAAAGTTAAGAAATATCTAAACAAGAATCTTTTCAAAGAATTTATAATTTCTAGCAAAGCTTTGTATTTCTCACTCATTCTGTTCATCTTGAAAGCAAATGAAGATCTACGATTCTGCGTTGACTATTGAAAGCTCAATGCTATTATCAAAAGAAATCGCTATTCTCTATCGCTCATAAATGAGATGATCAACAAAATAGTTGATTGCAAGCATTTAACTTGATTAGATATCATTTCAACTTTCAACAAACTGCGAATGCATTCTGATAGTGAGAACTACACTATCTTTATCATCGCTTTAAAAGCATACAAATCAAAGATGTTATCTTTTGAACTTATCAATGATTCTGTCTCGTTTCAGCAGTATATGAATGATGTTTTATGAGACTTTCTAAATGACTTTTGTCAAGTCTATTTAAACGACATTCTGATCTACAGCAAAACTCAACGAGAACATTAACAACATATCAAGATGATATTAAATCATCTATGAGAAGCTGATCTACAAGTAAATATTCAAAAGTGCAAATTCAATGTAGAAGAAACTGTCTTCTTAGAAGTCATAGTTTCAAAACAAGATCTTCATATGAATTTTATCAAAGTGAAAGTCATAGTCAACTGAGCTATGTTGATCAATCTAAAAGAGATTCAGAGCTTCATGAAATTCATTAACTTCTATCATTGTTTCATTAAGAACTTCTTGAAGCTAGTCAAATCATTCACTCAGCTGACTAGAAAAGACACGTTTTTTGTTTAAAATGAAGTCTGTGTTCAAGCTTTTGATGATTTAAAGAAACAAGTCAGCTCGATCTTAGTTCTGCAACATTTCAATTCAAAATGATAAACTATTCTGAAAATTAATGCATCTGACTACGTCAAAGATGAAATACTATCACAGTACAATGATGAGAATGTTCTTCACTCAGTAGCATTCTATAACAAGAGCATGATCTTCACTCAGTAGCATTCTATAACAAGAGCATGATTCTTGCTGAATGCAATTATCACATCTATGACAAGAAATTGCTAATCATTATTCAATGTTTTGAACATTGAAGACTTAAGCTAGAATGCACAGAGCTGCTCATTCAGATGTTCATCGATCATCAGACTTTGAAAATCTTCATGAAAAATAAACAGTTAACTCAACGTCAAGTCAATTATCTAGACATTCTATTCAAGTTTAACTTTCAGATCATTTTATAATCAGATAAAATGAACATTAAAGTTAATGCTTTAATCAAAATGTTTTTGATCAACGTCTCTGAATCAACTCAACGTACTGAAAATCGCTATCAGATCATTCTGACATTTGATAGAATAAATATTCTAGCTATTGAATCTGAAGTTGATTTCTATCAGTGAGTAAAAAATGTCAACAAGATGAATGAGCTTTGCAATGAGTATAAACAAGCTATAAGCGAAAACAAGCTTAAGCTACATAGCATTAAATTGAAGCACTGCAAGATCATTGATGACGTTCTGTTCAGAAAAGATCTACTGTGAGTTTCTGAGAATATACATACAAAATTGCTAAAGAAAATTCATGATCAGTCTTTCATCTCTCAATCTGACAATTGAAGAACTACTGATCTAGTTCAACGTTTCTACTATTGATCAGATCATCAAGTAACAATTAGATGTTAAATTTGAAACTGTGATGTCTGTCAATGAAGTAAGACATTTAAAGATAGCATCAATGAACTTCTTCATTCTCTTTCGATTTCACAGAAACGTTGAAAAGATATAGTTATGAACTTCATCATTGAGCTACTTCTATCAGAAGATTATAACGTCATTTGCATAATTATATGTTGACTCATCAAGAAACATCACTATGTTTTCTGTCATTGAAAAAACGAGAGCATCTCAGTTGAAGAAATGATTTGAATTATGCTATGAAACGTCTATTGACTTCATGATCTACTCAGTTTCATTGTTTCAAACAGAGATTCTCAGTTCATATTAACAATGTGACAAAGTCTTTGCAAGTGACTCAGAATCACGACTAGTTTATCAACACTTTATCATTCTGAGATTGATGATCAATCAAAGCGAGTCAATCAAGACGTTGAACGCGAACTTAGAATTTACTGTAATTACATGCAGAACGACTGAGCAAAATGACTTTCAATGATGAAATTCAGCGAAAATTTCAATATTTTCTTAATCATCTCAATGATTTCATTTTACTTCAATAAAGAGTTTCACTTTCGAATGAATTTTGATTCAGATACAACTGACTACAAGACAATTTGCAAACATCTTGAAGCTAGAAAAGTTGATGATATTATCATTCAAATGAAAGAGCTTCTTATCTTTGATTGTCAGCAATTGAAAAAGACGAAGCAGATCATTGAAGCTCAGATCAATAAACATAGACGAGACGTCATTTATGAAGTAAATGACTAAGTTTGATTATCTTTCAGAAACGTCAAAACAATGAGATCATGCAAAGATTTGAAAGACAAACAACTAGAATTCTATCAAATCATGATCAAAGTTGAGATCTTCTATCATCTTCGTCTATCAGTAAGCATGAAGCAGCTGCATTCAATGTTCAGCTTGAAGCTATTGTGTTCTTATTTCAATGATCTCTTATCAGAACAGCATTCAGAATCTCTCAGATTACTCACTATTGAAGATGATGAATACTGAAAGATAGATGACATTTTGAACTTCAGATGTTATCAAGATTAAATACAATACAAGATTAAATGAACGAGACTAAATCAAGACAACGAATAATACTATGTTGATAAAGAAGAATTCAAGAGTTTAAAAGAAGTTCTAGTTGAATTTCATAAGCTTTATTCAGACAAATCACATTAAATTGAAAAACAGTGAAAATTTTTGCATTTCATGTTGTTTTATTCATGCGAACATGAATTTTCGAAGAGAAGAATAATGTTACAAATGTGTCAAAGATCAAACTCTAATCAATTCACAGTGAATGCTAGCGAGTTCACTGCATATTGATTAGAGCTAGTTAATGATTTAGTCGAGAGCTGACTCAGATCTGACTCAGGTTTGACTCAGATATAATTCAACATCTTTTTTCTTTTCTAGCATTTTCTAATCAGCTTTTATTATCTTCTAGACAAACACACTTCTTTGTGTTATGAGTAGTTAACAAATGTCTATGACAAACACATTTCTTTGTGTCATAAACATCTTTCAGATAAACATCTTTCTTATGTTTCAACATGTTTTCTTTAAGACTAACGTTGAATCTGAGTAACTATTATATAAAGCGTGTTTTTCTTGTCTTTTGTATCTTCTTTCTTCTGTATTCTTAAAGTCTTAGTTATAACTATCTTTATAGATCAAACATTCTAGTCACGCACGCATTCTGATTAGTTTCTAGACACAATTTCAACATAGTGCAAATCACAAGCAGAATGATAAGAATGAAGAAGAAAATGCACAAGAAAGATCTGATGAGAATAACATAAGTGATAGCTTGTTAATGCATATGCTAAGCATATGTAGAAGAATCTTCGCTCGTTTTGCTGCAAAGTAGATTCATGATATATGTGATGTTTCGCTCAAGCTGTGCATATGCACAACTTCAATACTTCGCTCAAGCTGTTTATCTTCTAACTTCTTTAGCTAAATAATATTAATTCTTGAGCTCATGATTAGTATATGCAGAAAGTTGAGTCGAGATTGAAATAATTTTGAACTCATGATTAGCATATGCAGAAAGTTGAGTCGAGATTGAGATCTTCAAAAAAAAAATTCAACTTTGACTCAACTTTTTCAATTCTTCATCAACTGTAATCTTGAAAATCTTCTACGTCTTGCTACATGTTCAACTGAAATTACGTTTTTATGCATCATGTTCTGTTCACTAAATGACTTGTTCAAAATTTTTCAAAAAAATTTACAAAATCTTTTTTTGATTGCGCGAATGCTTAAAATCACATCATTGCAACAATGAGCTTTAAGAATGCTTAAATTCTTTCACAAATTATGTGAATTGAACATTGCAAAATTTAGTCTTGCAGCAAATTTTCATCTTGCAACTGTTGAATCTTAAATGTGCTCAGAATCATTGAAGTCATCTCAGCATCATCTCTACATTACGTATAAATTCAACAAGAAGAATCACATATCAGTTTAGCAACTGATATGAGTGAGCACAAAATACTTGAGTGTAACGAAATCAAGACTTGTATAATATGAGATGTAAACGTAAGTCTCTTTGACGTTGAGCAATGTTTCAATGTTCAACGATAAACTGCTGAAAACAGACAGTGCTTCTATAATAAAACACAGAGACATATCATTAAACTTGTGATGCATTCGATTTTCAACAAGATTTATGACTGCTTTAAGCTCAACTCAATGTGTTCAAGATTTCATATTGAAAAGATGAACTTCTAATTTAGAAAGTTGCTACTCATACATTTCTCTGACTTACATGTACATCTTTCTAGCTTACATGTACATCTTCTCTCGAAAAACCTGAAATTTTCGTTGCACATCACTCAGTTACACATTAAATTTAGTAAATAGTTCAAGAGTTTACATATGATTCTGAATGATCTTCTTCACAGTCTTAAATTCGATTAATCTAGTCTAGTAAACTCACACATCAGACTTGTTGTAAATCTTTCTTCTGACACTCATCATCATCATCATCATCATGATTGATCTCATCAACATTTCATCTGTCAGCATCATCTTCGTTGATCTCATGTCTTTGACTTCATCTCTCATTTCAAGACAGATTTATGATGATGTAAAACTTCTGATTGAAGAACTCAATTAACATGCTGAGTCAGAGAGATATGCTGTTATCACTGCATGCATCAAGAAGTTCAAGAAAGATGTTGATTGAATCATTTATATATGATGCAATCATGAAGAAAAAGCAAAGCTAAATTCAGCGAGTTTTGAAAAACATCTTCACAGTGACACATGACTCATGAAGTGTTTTTTCAATGTCATCGACAAATAAAACAAGAAGAATGATTGATATCTTGAAGTCATATGAAATGAAAGTCACAATCATACTTCTACACTCGTCTCAGCTCATTCAGCTTTTCAAAGACTGATTATGACAGAGAAGATTCAAAAGTCAATAAGCTCTCTTATCAAAGTTGAAGTCAAATCAACACAGATTTTAACTCATCTTTGACTTGATGCTGATGAGAAAAACTCTTTCTTCACTCAACATGACATCTACAATGTAAAGAATCAGCAAAGAAGATAAGCTCTTAACATTTTAAGTTTTATTCAGACTTTTCTTCAAAATCTGAAACGTGAATTCTGATTCTGACAGTATGAAAAGAATGAGCTTGATAGAATCATCAAACTCTTCTTCAGTTGATTAAGCTGTCGTGATATGCTGAAATGCAACAGCAAGATACTCATCATGAATTGCATCTACAAGATCAATCATTACAAGATGTCACTGCTGATTATTACTGAAGTCACTGCTTTGAACATCTTCTTCTTCATTGAATTCTGCTTCATGAAAGTTGAAAAAACAGCGAACTATGTGTGAGTTCTGAAGCAGCTGAAGCTTCTGTATACTGAGCTTAATTTATTTGACTCAACAGTGATCTTGATTGACTGTGAGTGAGATCTGATCAATGTTCTGCGAAGTGTTTTGTTATGAGTTTGCATAAAGCGAATCATATGAATGTATTCTAACTAGAAGTTCAAAGCTGAAGAAGAAAGAAGATGCAACACATCGTAAGTTTTACTCACGAAGACACGCTAAATCGCTAGCGTGTCAACATCAACTTTATACTAGTCTATGATAGTCTGACATGATTTATGTTAGATTAACTTGAAGTGCATGATCACAACATTATTCTTTCTCTTCATTTAGTAATGTTCTCATTGCTGCAGTTTAATTGATCTTTCTTAAGTTGATTTCTATCTTGACTTGTTCAAATATCATTCATGAAAGTCATTTATGATTTTCAAGCATTCTTTGAATTCACTTTCATCGACGTTGTATTAATGTAGATCAACATTGTATTCTTTTCAATTAACATAATATTGTAGTCGTTTATCTCGTTCATAATGTTTGAAGTTTAGTATGTTTTTCATCTTTTATTCATCTTCGTCGTCAATCATTATAAAATCAGATGATTTATTTTATTGTTTATTCAAAGAATTCTTTGAATCTAATTGCAGTAAATTTGATGCAAACTTCAAATGTATCTTCATAGATAGTTTCAGTTGATAAGCATGTTCAATCTTGATCAGAATCTTGAAAAATTCTAGCATTTTATCGTTTAGCTTCTTATTAGAATCATATTTAAATGATATAATCAATGAAGATCAGAATTGATAGTGCTTGATCTTTAAAGATAATTATAACTGAATATTAAGAATACAGAAGAAGATTGATACAAAAGCTTCTATTTATGTAATGTTCAGAGACTGCGCTAGACTTGAAAGAAATATGTTTGTGACATGAGAAGAATGTAATGTAGATGAATAAGATGTTGTTGAAAGAAAAAAGTGTTAAGAAAGAAAAAAAGATTGAGTCATATCTGAATTAAATTTGAGTCAGATTTAGATCAGATCTCAACTAAATCATTGACTAGCTTTAATCATTATGCAGAAAACTCGCTAGCGTTCACTGCAAATTGATTAAAGCTTCAGTCTTGTTCAGTCTTGATATGCTCATAACATTATTCTTTTCTTTAAAAATTCATGTTTGCATGAATGTAGTTCATTTGCTCACTTTTGTTAACGATTATTTCAATATTTAGCGCGATTTGTTTGAATATAACTTATGAAATTTATTCAAAACTTTCTCTGAGTCATCGAATTTTTCTTTATTAACATAGTATCATTCGTCGTCTTTATCTAGATTTGTTCATTTGACTTTGTACTGTATTCAATCTCAATAGCTTCTGAAATTCAATATATCATTTATCTTTTAATGTTCATCATCTTTAATAGTGATTAATCTGAGTGATTTTGAATGCTTTTCTGATAAAAAATCTTCTGAATATAATTGCAGTAGCTTCAAGCTGAACATCAAATGCAGATGCTTCATGCTGATTAATAGACGAAAATGATAGAAGATACTCACTTTGACAGTAATTTGATAAAGATTTAGCTGTTTATCTTTCAAATCTTTGCAGAGTCTCGTTGTTTTAACGTTTCTAGAAGATAGTCAAACTCAATTATTTATCTTATATGTGATGTTTCATCTATGTTTATTGATCTAAACTTTGATGATCAGCTTCGTCTTTTGCAATTGTTGATGATCAAAACTCAGTAGCTCTTTCATTCAAATGACAATATCATTTGCTTTTCTAGCTTCAAGTCGTTCATAAGTTGTTTCATAATCAGTTGTATTTGAATCAAAATTCATTCAAGAGTGAAATTCTTTATTGAAGTAAAAGAGAATCATTGAAGTGATTGAGAAAATATTGAAATTGTTGCTGAATTTCATCATAGATATTTATTTGACTCAGTCGTTCTGCATGTAATTGCAGTAGATTCTAAGTTCACGTTCAACGTCTTGATTGACTTGTTTCAATTGATCATTGATCTCAAAATGATAGACTGTGAATAAACTAGCTGTGATTCTCAAATGCTTGCAAAGACTTTTTCACATAGTTGATATGAATTAAGAGTTTCTGTTTGAAACAATAGAACTGAATAAATCATGCAGTCAATAGATGTTTCATAGCATGATTCAAATCATTTCTTTGACTAAAATGTCATTGTGTTGAGATCGTGTCTAGAATCTAATCACACTGCAACGAGATAGTGCGTAGCTGAATAGAATGTTTGATCAATAGAGATAGCTATAACTAGAATATTAAGAATACAGAAGAAATCAAAGAGAGTTTCGAGCTGTATCTATAGTAATGCAAAACAAAGAAGACGAAGCAGATTTGCTCAAATATCGAAAGCGCTAGAATAGAGTGTTGAGGCTAGAGATTCAACATGAGTCAAAATTTCTAGAACTTGTTGACTAGAAAACTCTATTCAATCTCGACACACTCGTAACACATTGTCTTCTCAATGACAAAAAACATAGTGACGTTCTTTAATAAGATGATATATGATTATGCAAATAATGTTATAGTCTTCTGACAAAGATAGTTCAATGATGAAGTTCATAGCTATATCTTTTCAGCGTTTCTGTAAAATCAAAAGAGAATGATGAAGTTCATTAGTGCTATTTCTAAAGACTTGACTTCGCTGACAAGCATGACAGTTTCAAATGTATCATCGAATAGTAGCTCAATGATTTGATCAATAGTAGAAACGCTGAACTAGATTGATGATTCATTTATTGTCAAGATGAAAGATTGAAGATTGATCATGCACTTCTTGTAGTAATTTCGTGTGCATGTTCTCAGAAATTCACAGTAGATCTTTTCTAAATAGAACGTCGTTAATGATTTCGCAGTTCTTCAGTTTAATGATATAAAATTTGAGCTTGTTTTCGTTCATAACTTGTTTATATTCATTGCAGAGCTCATCTGTCTGATTGATCATTCATACTCATTAATAGAGATTTGCTTCTGATTCAATAGATAGAACATCAACTTTATTGAGAATCAGAATAGTCTGAAAACAATCTTCAAGATGCTGAGCTGATTCAGAGACGTTTATTAGAAACATTCTGATTAAAGCATCAATCTTAGTGTTCATTTTGTCTGATTTAAAGATGATCTGAAAGTTGAACTTCAATAGAATGTTCAGATAGTTGACTTGTTGTCAACTCAACTGTTTATTTTTCATGAAAATCTTTAAAGTCTGATGATTGATGAACATCTGAATAAATAATTCAATGCATTTCAGCTTGAATCATCAGTGTTCAAAACATTGAATAATGACTAGCAATTTCTTGTCATAGATGTGATAATTGATTTCAGTGAGAATCATGCTTTTGCTGTAGAAGATCATCGAGTGAAGAACTTTCTCATCATCATACTGAGATAGTATTTCATTTTTTACATAGTTTAAAGCATTGATCTTAAGAATAGCTTGTCATTTAAGATCAAAGTAACAAAGTATTAAGATTGAGCTGATCTGTTTCTTTAAATTATCAAAAACTTGAACACAGATCTTGTTTTAAACAAAAGATGTATTCTTTCTAGTCAGCTGAGTGAATGATTTGACTAGTTTCAAGAAGTTCTTAATGAAACAATGATAGAAGTTAACAGATTTCATGAAGCTTTGAATTTCTTTTAGATTGATCGAAGTGATTCAGCTGACTATAACTGTTACTTTACTGAGATTCATATGAAAATTTAGTTTTGATACAATGACTTTTAGAAAGACAGTCTCTTCTACATCAAATTTGCACTTTCAAATATTCATTTGCAGTTCAGCTTTGCGTAGTTGATTCAATACTAGTTTGACGTGATTTCTATGCTTCTTTCTTATTTTACTATAAATGAGAATGTCATCTAGATAAACTTGGCAAAAGTCGTTCAAAAAGTTTTATAAAATGTCATTCATATATTGCTGAAAGAAGATTAATTCATTAGTCAGTTTAAATGATAACATCTTGTATTTATATGCTTTTAAAGCAGTAATAAAAGTGATGTAATTCTCATTATCAAGATGCATTTGAAGTTTGTTGAATGCTGATATGATGTTCAATTCAGTCAGATGCTTGCAACTCATTATTTTATCAATGATCTCATTTATCAATGATAAAGAATATCTATTTCTTTTGAAAATGACATTTAGCTTTTAATAGTTCACGCAGAATTGAAGATCTTCATTTGCTTTGAAAGCGAATAAAACGAGAAAGAAATAGAGAATCTGACTAGAAGTGATGAATTTCTTCAACAGATTCTTGTTTAAGTACTTCTTTACTTTCAGAAGTTTAACAGAAAATATTCAATAAACTTGACAGCAAGAAGATGTTGAATCATTGATGAGCTCAATTTTATGATCATAAAAGCGATGAAAGAGTAGTTTATTCAATTGAGCTTAATCAAAAACATTTAAAAACTCATGATATTTTGATGACAGTTTCGCTTTAATATTTTTCAAATTCTGAATCGTTTCATTGATTAAAAAGACGTTTAAAGCATTTAAATTGCATTAAGTGTTGTACGCGATTTTTCTATTGATGTCTGTCATGAATAGAGCAAAGACTTCAGTCTGATTCTTTTTTAAATGATTCAACAGTGTTTTAAATAAAGCTGCGTTTATGCTTTGAATCAAGAATGACTTTTTCTGAACAGTGATTGAAATAAATCGTTTGAGCATCATAAAGATCTTAGTCTGAATAATTGAAAAGAATGAAGATGATTGTGATTAACTTGAGTGCTTTGAATTGAGAAGAATCAAAAAAATCGAAATAGAAGTATTCAATTGATTCGAAAAAACAATGATGTCGTTCTGCATATTCAATAATATTTCGTTTTTATTCATTCAAAGCTTACTCAATATGACTTCATGATGATCAATATCAGCTATCAGCATTGATACAGTTAATTTCTTATGACTTTCGATGATGAGATTGAATAGAATTTTATGAGTAATGATTTTCTTAAATATCTTTTCATCATAATCTTTTATTAATTTCTCTTTTGTCAGTGATATAAATTGAATTCTCAGTTTCTTGCATACTTTATTGACTAGATTAGAATGTATGATCATGTAAATAACTGAATCACTGTTTATTAGAAAATGAAGACTGAAAGATTAATTCTGAGAAATAAAATGAACATCAATTAAAAATGACTTTTCAAAGTAATTTTCTTTCAATAGAATTTCATCTAGTTTGCACAAAGATATAATCTTTATCTCTTTGATGACTTTTGAAAAGATGACTAGTTTTTTAAATTGAAATCAAAATCAAAATTAAAGTGATCATATTCATTGTTCACTGCATTAATTCTAGTAGATTGATCGAGACACTCTTTAAAGCTATGATCTGATTTATGACATATAAAACAGATTTCAACTAGAACATTTACTTTCTTGATGTTAGTTAAAATTGCGTCGTGCAACTTTAGCTGATCAGACTTTAAATGATCAATTGATTGAGTGACAACAGTCGCTTTATGAAAGATAGTCTTTGAAAAATCATTGACGCGTTTAAGCTTGTTCTTGATCTTTTGAATAACTCGCTGATCATTATTCAAATGAATCAGATAGAAATGAATTTCTTTTAGAAAATCAGATTGAACTAGTTGATTTATTCAAATGAATTGAAGATGAGAGTTGATTTTATCTTTCAGATTGATAATCAGTTGCTTTTCATGATAGTTTAAATAGAAAAATAAACGTTGAAACTGAGTATAAAATTCATTGAATTTCTTGAATTCTTGAATCAAGTTGTAGTATTTTCTATGAAAGTTGACTTTCTTATTTGAGTCATTAAACAATTGAGCTAACTCTTTCAAAAAATCATTGACAATCTTATAAAGATTGATATAATCATGTTTGCATTTAGCTTAAGTGATTTCAGCTGCGTCATTGAATAATCTAGAATGTATATAACTCAATTTGACTCATTCATTAAAAAAGAAATCAACATTGATTTCTAGTTTATTCTGAATTTTTTCATATTAATTCTCTCAAATAGAGTTCTTTTCATCAGTAAACAGCAAAGAATCAGATATTTTTTGAGATCTAGAACGCTCAAAGTAGATGAAATCAGAAGAAGTATTTTCTTTAGCTTAAAGTTTAGTCTTTAACTCTTTGATTTCATCTTCTTATTGTTTATTTAACTCGTACAGTTGATCTGTTTCTTCATCAAGAACTAGACTTCAAGTCTTTCAGATTTTGTAAAACATGAGAAATATTATTGTTTTAACAAATAATTTATCATCTTCATGAATGAATGATGCAGCACTTGATGATTTCGTTCGTGATTTCAATGAATCAGCATCAGAGATTTGAGAGAAACAATTTCGAAATTCTTTGAAACACTCTTCAATAAATGAATGACTAAATATGATGAGATTTGTTAGAAAGAGAATTGAATGAATGATGATGCTTAATGATTGAAGAAGAAAGACATATAAAATGAGATCTAATCTTCAACAAAGAAGATAAAATTTGTTTGTTGATTGATTTAATTAATTCTCTAGCAAACAACGAAGATTCTTTATCATTGAATCTATTGATTGATTTGATTCTTGAGCAATTCATAAAGATTCTTTATCATGATTCTTGTAATCAAGTGAACTTTGCATACTTAATGAGCAATAAGTAGTCTAGCAATTCAAACAGTCTTGTCGTTGATTTTATTTAACTCTTTAGTATTGTTTTATCTTTTGATTATCATTAATCATCAGATAAATGAATTTCTTTAAACTCATTCTTTTTAGACAAGTATGTTGAATGAGTAATGAGATCAGTATTGTGTGATTAACAAATTCTTAATATAATGTCAGAATCATGTTTAAATGATACAATCAATGAAGATCAGAATTGATAGTGCTTGATCTTTAGAAATAACTATAATTGAATATTAAAAATACAGAAGAAGATTGATACAAAAGCTTTTATTTATGTAATGTTCAAAGACTGCACTAAACTTGAAAGAAATGTGTTTGTGACATGAAAAGAATATGATGTAAATGAACAAGATGTTGTTAAAAGAAAAGAATGTTGAGAAAGAAAAAGAGATTGAGTCATATCTGAGTCAAATTTGAGTCAAATCTAGATCAGATCTTGACTAAATCATTGACTAGCTTTAATCATTATATAAAGAACTTGCTAGCGTTCACTGCGAATTAATTAAAGCTTCAGTCTTATTCAGTCTTGATACACTCATAACAGAAGATGAGATTTGTTTATTGATTGATTTGATTGATTTTCTAGCAAACAACGAAGATTCTTTATCATTGAATCTATCAATTGATTTGATTCTTGAGCAATTCACGAAGATTCTTTATCATGATTTTCGTAATCAAGTGAACTTTATGTACTTAATGAGTGATAAGTAGTCTAGCAATTCAAACAGTCTTGTCGTTGATTTTATTCAATTTTCTAGTGTTGTACTATTTTTCAATTGTCATCAATCATCAGATAAACAAATTTCTTTAAACTCATTCTATTTAAACAAGTATGTTGAATGAGTAATGAGATCAGTATCATGTGATTAACGAATTCTTAATATAATGTCAGAATCATGTTTAAATGATACAATCAATGAAGATCAGAGTTGATAGTGCTTGATCTTTAGAAATAGCTATAACTGAATATTAAAAATACAGAAGAAGATTGATATAAAAGCTTCTATTTATGTAATGTTCAAAGACTGTGCTAAACTCAAAAGAGATGTGTTTGTGACATGAGAATAATATAATGTAGATGAACAAGATGTTGTTGAAAGAAAAGAGTGTTGAAAAAGAAAGAGAGATTAAGTCATATCTGAGTCAAACCTGAGTCAAATCTAGGTCAGATCTTGACTAAATCATTAACTAACTTTAATCATTATGCAGAAAACTTGCTAGTGTTTACTGCAAATTGATTAAAGCTTCAGTCTTGTTTAATCTTAATACGCTTGTAACATTCTGACAGTCATAAATCAACTATTCAAGAAACAACACTATATATTGTGTTAATCAGATGACAAAGAAATCTTTGCAGAACAAACAGTTAAGCTGCTGTTGATATAAGTCTTCAGAACTCATGAACTATTGAGATTAATAGTATTTAATTGCAATTCTCAATTCATATCAATTGTCTGAAAGTCTTTATGTTTAAGACTCAATATCAAGATGAAACTATTTATCAACTATCATTTGTAAATTGATGATCAAATGAAAAGAGTGAATCAGAACGTGAAATGATATCTACAAAGTTATTGCTCATATATGCAAGATGATTGATTCATCTGATTATTTATGATTGAATTCGTTGATAACAATGTTATTTCATCATTAATTGAACAGTTGATGTTCTTTCTGAATAAGAGCTTTCACTTTCATATGAGCTTCGATTCAAACTCAATTAAATATGAAATCATTCAAGTCAAAGTTGAAGCAGACAAAGCAAAGAATATATTTGAACATATGAAATGATCACTAACATTGATCAAGTAAATCTTAGCAAGAGTCAGAGTCATAATGAAGAAATAAATTAATAAACATCAAAAGAAAATGATTTACAAGATAAATAACATGATGTTTCTGAATTCTAGAAACATAATGATCTTATGATCATCAAAGAAGCTAGATGATAAAATGTTAGAACTCTTCAAGATTTTGATCAAGATCAAACATGTTTATTGATTGAAATTATCATCAACTATGAAGATACATTTGAAGTTTGCATCAAATCTGCTGCAACTGAATTCAAAGAATTCTTTGAATGAACAATGAAATGAATCATCTGACTTTATAGTGATTGACGATGAAGATGAATGAAAGATGAAGAATATACTGAACTTCAGACATTATGAATGAAACAAACGACTACAATATCGTGTCAATTGAAAAGAATATAATGTCGATCTACATTAATATAATGTTGATGAAAGTGAATTCAAAGAATGTTCAAAGATTATAAATGACTTTCATGAATGATATTTAAACAAGTCAAGATAGAAATTAACTTAAGAAAGATCAATTGAACTACAGTAATGAGAACATTACTAGATGAGAAGAAGAAATAATGTTGCAATCATGCACTTCAAATTAGTTTAACATAAATCATGTCAGATTATTATAAACTAGTATAAAGCTGATGTTGACACGCTAGCAATCTAGCGTGTCTTCGTGAGTAAAACTCACGACGTGTTGCATCTTCTTTCTTCTTCAGCTTTGAACTTCTAGTTAAAATACATTCATATGATTCGCTTTATGCAGACTCATAACAGAACTAATGTTATGAGTCTGTATAAAGCGAATCATATAAGTGTATTCTAACTAGAAGTTCAAAGCTGAAGAAGAAAGAAGATGCAACACGTCGTGAGTTTTACTCATGAAGACACGCTAGATTGCTAGCGTGTCAACATCAGTTCTATACTAGTCTATAATAGTTTGACATAATTTATGTTAGATTAATTTGAAGTGCACGATTGCAACATGTTTTTCGTGAAAGTTCACATTTGCTGTGTATTTGACATATTGACAAGAATGTTTTAGTCAACTGCAGAAAGCATTTTGATATTAAAGAGAATTGATAAACATTCTACAAGACATGACATCTGATCATGTTGTTGAGAGATAGAATACAGATGCGATATAGAGAGCTTCGAAATCAACAGAGCGAGCACGAACACATGCGACGGTCGATCTAGTAGATAGGTAGATCTAGAAGGTAGGCTAGATACAGATGACTAGGTGAGTAGATAGATAGGTAGGTAGGTAGATATGCCTCTATGTCGATGTCTTCGTCTAGAAATGAGGTGAAAAGATGGATAGAAAGATGAAGAAGGAAACTTCGCTCGGGAAACCCCTATAAATGATAGTCAATATTCTCATGAACCCTGAAGGTGCAGCTGAGTCATGCTCGGGAAACCCCTATCAATAGTAGCCAATGTCCCCATGAATCCTGAAGGTGCGACTCAATAGCCCTGCTCGGGAAACCCCTATGAATGATAGTCAATGTCCCCATGAATTCTGGAGGTGCGGCTCAATAGCTCTGCTCGGGAAACCCCTATAAATGATAGCCTATGTCCCCATGGACCCTGGAGGTGCGGCTCAATAGCCCTGCTCGGGAAACCCCTATGAATGGTAGCCTATATCCCCATGGATCCTGAAGGTGCGGCCGGATCAATGCTGTTCCATGAGTCATCGAGGGGTGAGGCTTCGCCCCACGACAATGTATGCTAAGATCGAGAAGAAGTATCAATTTCAGTGAATCGATCTTCAGAAAATTTATGACATGAGTCATGAAAAAGCAGTTTTCTATCTAAGAAATGATCTACTGCTGATCTACAAGAAGAAGTTTGTTAGATGCTGAATTGATTGCAAACTATACTTCAACAATCATGCTACTTCTCATGATGAAGAAAGCAATGCAACTCTGAAATGTAAGCTTGAATTCTTCGTTGTCAATCTGAAGAGCGTTGTAGATAGTCTGAAGCTATTGTTTATGAATCAACGTCATGATTACATTATGATCATTCAGATGACGAAGATCAGACTATCTTTTCATTTACGAGCTTCGATACTACGCGATCTTGTTGCTCATGTGACTTCATTTGCTTTGCACAAGATCATTGAACAGTACAATTTAATCACGATCACTGAAGAATCTTTGTCATCATGCATCAATGTTTTCACTAGAACTCTGAGCTTGTCATACGCTCATAGAATTCAACGACGCATGAACGATACAGCAAAAGATGAAGTTTTGAAGATAGAAGATATACACTCGCACTGACGCTTTAAAGACTCAGCTGTGAGTTTGTTCATCAATTTTATCGAAGTTACTTCTGAAGCTGAAGCTGCTTCTGAAACATTCGATGCAAAAATGAACGACGATGTTTCTACATTCTTCATGTCGAACTTGTCAGATTCACTTCTACAAGTTCAAAACTTCGCTATTGTTCAATCAAAGAATAGATTCGTAGAAGCAAGAGAACGATGAGGCGTTAGACGTCAGCAAGAGTTCAAGAATTCTACACAAAGAGAACTGTCACAGCATGAACATGTACTGAGGAAGGCGAAACAACAAGAGCTACAGCAGAGGATGGAACAGGAGCAGAGGCGAGAGCAGAGGCGAGGGCGGGGGCGAAGGCGGGGTCGAGGTCGAGGTCGAAGTCTCACACGGGCAAGAGATGAAGGGCAGCGAGGTGAAGGGCAGCGAGATGGAGGGCAGCGAGGTGAACGTGCTGTCACATTCCCTTCCATTCAAACGGATGCAGGCCTGTTTGCAGCGTTTCATATGTAGCAAAAAAGGTGCTGGAATAGCGATATTGAAGCTCTTTAAACAGTGCAAAATTACTGTGGAGAGGTTGCTCGGAATCATATGTAAACCCTTGAACTGCCTACTAAATTTGGTGTGTAACTGAGTGATGCGCAACGGAAATTCCAGGTTTCCCGAGGGGGGGTGTAAGCCAGGGGGGTGTACGGGTAGCGGCTCCCCTAATTTATAGCGCTAAACCGAAAAAATGCCAGCACTTTTACATTAAAACTTGAGCTCAGCAGAAAAGAAATACCATCTTGAAGCAAAGAATTTAAAAGTCATTTACCATTTGCTCTTACGGAGTATTGCAACTATTCCGCCCTTCCTCCACCATTCAACTCTTCTTTCTTTTTCCAGTCTTTAACTCTTCAACCATCTTCCATCCACATATCTACTTTTGCAACATCAGCGATCGCACATACTCATCAAACCCTGCACATCTGCACCTAATACCAGGAGCAATCTGCCATCGTGCCTGACAGTCCTGATAAGATCAGCTGGTGCAGAGCTGTCCTTGACACTCGTGACCTCACATTCTTGCACTCTCCTTACGACAAGCCAATCGGCGCACTCTTCAACCCAGAACCAAAGACGGTCTCAATATCAAAGTGACGTTGTACGCCAAGAACTTTCCCGTCGAAGCTCTTACCCCGGGAATGATCTCTGATGTCTATAACGATGATGGTACTAGGTGCGACCCTGATACCAGGCCCCATTACATCGTTCGCCAAACACCAAAGTTCGGTGAGATGAAGGGGGTTAGTTCGCAAGTTCACCGTCAACTTTGACAACACCAAACACACCATGGTCTCGCACAATTTATTTAACGACTTTGATCTCTGGGATGAATCTACCGACCGTGCCGTTGGAGCTCTCCGGGCTATCTTTGAGCGGGATGCTGTTCAATTCGATGTCTACATTAGGGATGAGGACAAGAATCGACTTAAGATTCCGCCAAGAACACCTTCAGACTTCTTTTTCGTGAGATTGAGGAGGGTAATATCTTTCGGTACTTCTACACCCAGCGCTTACGAAAAATTGACGATCCCTACAACATCAATACGGGCACTTCGATCAAGCCAAAGGCCGACCGTCCATCGATGACCACCTATCCTCCAACTTCCTGCTCAACAGTCGTTGAGACGACTACCCGCCTTGGCGTTGCTGTGATGGAAGGCTTGGAAGACACACAGGCCAAGGTACTAGAGCTTAATGCCAAGGTTGCCACGATCCGTGTTCTTGAGGCTTTGGGTGCTGGAGACGCCGAATATGTTGGCTTTCTCGTCGTTACGACCGAATTTCGCATTATGCCTAGGGACACTCTTCACATCAATTTCCGCTTGGAAAACAATATCACTGATGAAGATTGGGAGTTCGTCGTTCTCAAGCCACTCAATTGGTGTCTTCAAGGTGAAATCGTCGGCGTCCTCAAACGTCCTCGCAAGCCAATTCCACCTGATGCAACTACCGCTGAGAAGACGCAATTCCGACCTTACCAGAAAACCAAAGTTCCTTTCACTAAAGCTCGTGCTAATTCTCTCGAGGAGGCCCGCGCATATCTTGAGGGGTCAACGCCCGTTCGCTGCTTAGTTACCTATCAAGCTTCGGACAAGTCGAAGTCTCGTATCATTTTAGGCCTGAATGCAGTCGTCCATGGTTCTCGACCGGTTCAGACACGCAAACGTGGTGCACCAGCTCGTGAAGTATTCAACTCGATCAAAGAATTGGGCTGAATTTTTGCTCATGCACGACGCTCGCACAGTCGGTAGTCGCGATCTGTTTCCAATGCTCATTTCCAAGGAATACCTAAGCCTTTTGACGGACGAAGATCATGTCAAGGTTATCAGATATCTTTACAATGCTTCAGTCAGTTACAACAAGCTTTGCCTGGCCCTGGTCAATGGCTTTGCAGGCCCGGGGTAAATCGTTTTTCGCCGTCACAATCATCGTTGCCCGCTTTCTTGGAAATTCTGACGAGCACATCCTTTGTTTAGCTGCCGCCAACAAGCCCACAAATGTCTTGATTCGAAAAGTCAACTTTGCTCTCGAGATAGCCAAGACATCAAACCCCAAATATCAGGAACTTCTTGCAAATCGTGTTGCCGTCCGAGTTTATACTGACCAGTCTGAACCCTCATACATCATCAGCTTGGCCGAGGATCGTCATCGTACGCAGCCGTCGCATTCACACGTCGTTGGAAAGGAAGCTGATCACGAAGGCGTCGACAACGAATTGAGTTTCTTCGGTCCTCTCTTGGAAGGTGGTGTTGTAGATCTCAATCATCCTTCCGTACCTTCCGGATTGCAACGTCGCCATTGAGATGGTTCAAACCTTCAACCATCAACTTCGGCCAAGTTTTTCAGGGGTTCGAGAAAGGCGATTCTCGCAACCAGAGTACAGCATTGTAAACCGCGCTATCCATTATGCCTACGACAACCCAATGACTTGGTCTGACTTTTCATCATTGCTCGAGAGATACAGCGAAGCGAGAGATACAGCGAAGAGGGTCCCACCATGCTTCCAGAGGATTTATACAGATTCAAAGATATTACCAAAACTCTCCTTGGCACTACAAAAGGTCTTGCCGATGCCGTCGAAGTCACTATCAATGCCCTCGGCAGTGCTAGCATTCGTACAAACTTCGGCAAATTCAAGCTTGTTATCCTCGATGAAGGAGGCGTGGTCGACTTAGCCCATGTACTACTAACAGTCGCTAGTGTAGACTTCGATAATCTTATCATTTTTGGTGATGATAACCAACTTGATCCGGCAGCTCCGCAAGTGTCTGAACCATTCGGTTGTACTAGAGAACTTAGTCAATCCGTCATCACGTACATTCGTTCCAACCACTGAAAGTCAGCAAGCCTTTATCTGCAGCGTCAAGGTCCTCCCAATATCTCCGTCGTGTCCTCACCACTATTCTACGACGGGGAAATCAAAGATGCACCATGCACATCTCACCCAGATTCCCATCCAAAGACGTTAATATCCTTAGACTTCTTCAAGAAGCTATTCCCTGAAATTTCAAGTGACCTTCCTTTTCGATACTTTGATGTTAGAGGCCGTAATGAGATCAAGGATAATACTACAGGCTCGTGGCTGAATGTGGATACTGCGGCAGTCATCGTCTCTATCGTCGAACTGGGCATTTTTTCTGGTGTATTCAAAGCATCTGATGTTCCACACATTACTCACTACACGGCTCAGCAAAAGATCTTCCGCCCTCGGTACGCGAAGCTCGCTATAGAATTCCCTGGTCAAGGATTCGAGAGCATCATGGACTATACCACCGACACATTCCAAGGTGATGGCGCAAGTTGAGATGCACGTCAAAATTGAGTGAGAATTCCCAAAATATCCTAATCCATCTTAGTATTATGCCACACGGTAAATCTTTCATTCAGTGCTTCACCCAGTGCTTCATATATGCTCCACCCAGAGCTCCATGTTTGCCTCATCCAGTGTTCCATCAAGTGTTCCATCCAGTGTTCCATTCAGTGCTCCATCCAGTGCTCCATCCAGTGCTCCACCCAGTACTCCATAATTGCTCCATCCAGTGCATCATTCAGTATAATCATACAGGCAAATTGAAAAGAACTCGTGTGACGTGTACGAAACTGAAATTTTTGATGTTTGATCACCTGACTGCGGGACGGGAAGTCACGTTACTTGACATTTGACCAATTGGATTGAAGCTTAGATAGGTAGGTATGGTTGCAGTAGGCGTAATCGGTATCAATGATGTCATTGCTTGCATAGGTACTCGTACACCAGTCACCACTTACTAGCAGGTTGTTATATAACCACGCAAGGGCCTTCAAGGTAGTACGCGACTCAATAACAGGACGTTGTTCCTCGTACGCCCATTGTCGTACTGAAGGTTGCGGTCCGTTATCCGACCGAGGGGGACCTTCGGTACCGTATGTCGCTGTCTGACCCTTGAGATACTTTAGGGCTTCCCAGGGTTATCAGTAGATCATCCGGGCCTTGTACTGAAGGGGAAGGTTTGCGGCAACCGACCTCTCTCTCCCTCGTACTCTTCGTCTACTTGTTGTTTTCCTCCATGTCTTCTGCAAGATTGTGTGGGTGGGTTGTGACTTGCAAGGCATCATCACAGCTAGCCTCTCAGAGCTAGAGAGTACTGCTACCACCTGCCAGATCTGTCTGGCTATGCGGTGCTACCTAAGGTACTTTATCAGAGCACTTACGACGTCACCGCTGGCCGGGCTTAGCCATCATTACTTTGTTCAACAAAAATCAATTGTGTTGAGCAATCATCATTCGAGCGTGAGTGGTGAGTGTTTGCTGCTTCCTGCAGAGTCAAACTAAGGTACTGAGTCAGTCAGATGGTCACGTTCTCAATAGATACCCGAAGCCAGAGTGTCACGAATACCTCATAGTCGAGCTTCCCCGCGAGATAGCTCAGCAAACCGAGGGCGCAAGGCTATCTTCATGCTTATAGCAACGACATGGTGATTGATTATTCATGGTGATAGCACCCTACCGTACGAGGTTAGCACCTACACGTACATGGTAGCAGCTGTCTTGCCTTATCTCAAGATAAAGAGTATTTAGCAACCGCGACTTTGATTCACTAGACGTTCCTACGGAGGTGGCAGGTCGCAGTAGCAATCCCCTCGCAGGATGGTTTCGTTCTTTGCAGGAAAGATGCCTGTCTATCCCATCCAGTCAAACCAGTGCTGTCTACTAGACACATCCCTCTGTCCAATACATGCAACTTCTTCATAGCTCACCACCACCGCTGCCGTGGTGCTACTTTCAGTCCGCATCTATTTCCTTTTTCAACCCATGTACATGCAATATATGGTAATTGTATTCCCATGTACCAACGAGCTAAGATAGCGTCGAGCCTCGGCGGGACTGCTGGCATGGCCTCCTGACCTCTCGTTTCCTCCCATGGTTGCCTACTTGTGTCTTCCCATGGAGCTATCTGTCCCGTCTTGACACAAATGCGGACATCCGCTGCGATAGTCAGAATCTATGCAGTTACACGCAGGACCAACATGGTGGTGAAGCTTCAAGGTGTTAGCACACCGTCTTCGGACCCATCGCCTCCTTTCTGCAACCTCGATGTTCTTATCATTTACCGGAGCCTGGAGTACGGGCTTGGCAACCTCATGCGGACTTTCCTCGTGTTGGCTATGCTATATAAGACGCTCCTTTCTCCTCCATTGTCATTGTTCCGTTAGCTTTCTCGAGACCGCAAATCGACGCAGTATTCAATATGCGCGTCTCCCTTGTAGTTCTGTGTGCTTTTGCGGCGAGCGCCGCTGCCTTACCCGCATCTACTCGCTATGTAGTTCACGAAAAGCGCGGAAACGAAGCTAGCTGGTCTGAGGTCTCGCATACAAAACCTGACAAACGTATCACGTTGCCAGTCCGCATAGGTCTGAAACAGACCAACCTTGATCAGGGTCATGATATCCTCATGGATATTGCCCATCCTGACAGCAAAAACTACGGAAAGCACTGGAATGCCCAGCAGGTGAGTATAATGCTCTTTGATCTCAACCGAATGATCGACAGACGCTAAGTTTAACAGGTTGCCGAATTTTTCGCACCCACGCAAGGATCAGTGGATGCCGTTCATGATTGGCTTACTTCGTCTGGAATCGAGACGTCGCGGATTGTCCCATCCATGGGAAGGAATTGGTTGAATCTCAACGCCACAATTGGTGAAGTAGAAGCTCTGCTGCGGACAGAGTACAAATTCTACGGTCACGAATCTGGTCAAGGCCATCTTGCTTGTGACGAGTACAGCGTTCCTGAGACCGTCAGACAGCACGTTGACTTCATCATGCCAACTGTTCACTTTGACACGAAGATCTCAGAATCCGACAAAGAACGAACTAAACGCGATTTACCGACGAATCTCAAACCTGGAGATCCCAACAATATCGGCTTCAAGCCGAAAAAGGGTAAAGTAATTGCGGGTCCTAATATCGTTCCCGCTACAGACGCCTATACGCTTTCCAACTGCAACACTTATGTCACTCCCGAATGTCTTCGAGCCCTCTATAGCTTCAGTAATGGAACCCTAGCGAAGTCCTCGTACGGTATCGTGGAATACACACCGCAAGCGTACCTTCAATCTGATCTCAACCTATTCTACGCCAACTTGGCCCGCGAGATTCCCTCGGGAGATGGACCAATCTTTGATTCTATTGATGGAGGTGTCGACCAAACCACTACCCAGAGCTTCAACGACAACGGAGAGTCAGATCTTGACTTGCAGTACGCGATAGCATTGGTCTACCCTCAAAAAGTGACCCTCTATCAGACTGGTGATCTCGTGATCGGTGCCTCCTTCAACAACTTCATCGAAGGCATTGACGCTTCCTACTGCACGTCAGGCGGTGGAGACAACCCAACATAGTAAGCAAATCCTGTTTCCAAAACCTGAAGAATAACGTCTAACACCCCACAGCGACAGCATCTACCCAGACCCCAACTCCGGCGGCTACAAAAGCAAAGACTGCGGCAAATACGCCCCCACCGCTGTCATCTCCACCTCATACGGTTATAACGAAGCGGACCTCACCCCTGCCTACGAAGTCCGCCAATGCAACGAATACATGAAACTTGGGATGCAGGGTGTAACCGTTCTCTACTCCAGTGGCGATTATGGCGTAGCTGGCAACGGCGGCGCATGCTGCACCAGAGCCAAATGCGCAGGCGGTACCTACAACGGCGGCGGCTCAGGGACTTTCAACCCCTCTTTTCCGGCCACCTGCCCGTACGTGACTGCCGTCGGCGCTACGCAAATAGTGCCCGGTGCCAGCGTCACGGCTCCTGAAGAAGCCTGCGAAACCGTCATCTACTCTGGAGGTGGATTTTCCAATGTTTTTGCCCAGCCCTCGTACCAATCCTCGGCCGTCAAATCCTACTACGCCAACCACAAACCCGCGTATACCGCCACACAGTATAACAACTCCCAAACCGTCCGTGGCTATCCTGACGTGTCCGCAAATGGGGCAAACTATGTGGTTGCGGTCGACGGCACCCTCAGCCTCATCTACGGCACCTCGGCCTCCTCGCCCACTTTCGGCTCCGTCATTACGCTCATCAACGAGCAGCGCGCCAACTCTGGAAAAGGCGCTGTGGGGTTCATCAACCCGACGCTTTATAGCAACCCGAGCATGATGAACGACATCACGAGTGGCGGGAACCAGGGGTGTGGAACGGCTGGTTTTACGGCGGTGAGCGGGTGGGATCCGGTGACGGGACTGGGGACGCCGAATTACTCGAAGATGTTGCCGGTGTTTATGGCGTTGCCTTAGTGTGCCCAGGGGAGGGGAGTGGAGTCGCTGGTGTTTGTGGGGGGGGGGGAGGGGGGGGATAGGGGGGGTGAGGTTAGCCACTCTGTAGGAGATGTGTGGGGTATTTGGCCGACGGTGCTGGCAGAGACGATAATGGGAGTCTCCTTCATCTGGTTACACGTCGCATCGATTGCCATGTGTATAACATCTATTCTGTTCATTCCAGAAGGAATTCCCTGCATTCGCATCCCCTTCACCAGCGAGACCCATTGATTGCTTCCACTCCAGTCTAGCATAAATAACGCATCTCAATCATCTCCATCCACCATCATAGCTTGACCAGACCAATCACGATCATGATCTTCTACTTAACTTCTCAATTCAATCCATATTCAAAGGTTACTAATTAATTAACCACGACCTTGCGCATTCAAGAAAGGAAACTATGTAATGCTCTGAATCGAGGCGGAAATCGAACAGGTCGAGGAGTTGCACATGACCCTCCTCTTGAATCTCTCGGTGCATTTGTTTTGCAACGAAACAATGATTTTGAAAACGTTGCTATTGAATAATATGTAGACTACCTCTCCATCCGATCGATCTCTCGCTGACTCGGTGGGTTCCCCCGCTTATTCCATCCAGTGTTCCTTCCACTCAGTGCTTCGTATATGCTTCATATTTTGCTCCATTCAGTGTTCCGTCCAATGCTTCATTCAAGTGTAATCATAGAAAGGAAATTGGAAAAGAACCGAAAAAGACGTGTGCAGACGTGTAATGTTCGATCACCTGACTGTGGGGCGGGAAGTCGCGTGGTAGATACTTTCTTGACCAATCGGATTGATGGGTTTGAAGAGTCAGAAATCATATTGTAATTATAAACGAGTATTGGATGCCCGTTTCACTCTTCGACATTGCGCCATAACGCAAGACTCGTCGAATTGGGCAAGTACTTTGTTCGCGAAGAGAGTATGAATAGGCTGTTCTATCAATGACTTCGGGATACAGTCTGAGGGGATTAGGTGGTGTAGAGACCTAGTCGACTGTCGAAGTCTTATTCTGTAGTCAACTCGTAGACACTAGAGTATGGCTATCAGCTGTCAAGATTGCATTAGCACTTCAACTCGCCGGATAATGTGGATTTGGCCGCCTAATAAATTCTGTTACTGTTGGGTGTAGGAGACACGATTTCGATATTCTGAGACACTTTTAGCAGTGGACTGGTAACCCCACACACCGAATAACCATTTTTCGCCGCGCGACGTGGTTGTTGCGACTGTTGGCCGTAGACTACGTGGTTTGGGTACATGGTATGCTCATTAGCTTGTGGTGTGTGTGGTGTGGTTTGTAGGCAATTCTTGAAGTCTGGCCTGGCAAGGAGAGTATATTACTTCTGTTGATCGATGAGGACATAGCATGGAGGGATTAGCCTGCCGCACTGTTTGATGTTGTTTGGCATGCTTGGATGCGAAAGATTTTCAGAAGTGGTGGAGAGGTCTTAGAGATCAGCGATACAGCAGACATCCGGTCGGTACTGTGGCAGTCAAGAGTAGTGTCCTTCCACTCAGTAGCGTGACCTGGTTGTGAGGAGTAGATGTCGCTCAGCTTTTGCGCAGGTGATAGTGGTTGAGACATGCTAGTATTGACCTATGGTGTGGATAATTACAGTTCGGAGGAAGTGTTGAACGGAGTCGATGAGTGCGGCAGTAGCTTTGTCGATTCTCGCTTGCATCCTACAGGTTAGAGACATCGGTTGGTTCTGCCAGCAAAGGTCTTGCGCTTATGCGTTGTCAATCCTCCATTAGTATTTGTAGATCACGTTGCACGGTTGCACTGGTCTCAACGGTTTGGTTTCCCCAGATAAAGCTTTTCTGTATCCCCGGTGGTCCCCATATGAATTCGCCGGCCCCGCCCTCATGTTGCGTTCCAGCGGCCCGGTTGCTTCTATCGTCCCATGATGTACTGTATTCATCTCTTTCCGCCATCACTCCTGTTCTAGGCTTGATCATCTTATCTGATAAAGCATTCTCCGTGTGCCTGCTCTTGGTTTCGATGTGAGACCACGAGGTGTACCAGCTGCGGTAGAGGTCAGAGATCGTTGGAGTAAATTGAGAATGTTTGGCTATTTTCCTTGCATGCGGGATTATTCAAGGCCGAGGCTAGGACGAACATCGACGGATTGCAAGCAAACTTCGAAGAGTTGAAGATTGTCTAGAGATGTGAGTGTTCGAGACTGATTGCTAAAGAACTCGGCTGGGAACAAAAATTTGCATGTCTTTTTAGATGGTATCTTCGCCATCGAAATCCAGGGAAACAATCGATCAGAAGCGAAGGTAAGCTGCTGCTTGAAGTGGAAAGTTGACCGAACACGATAAGCTGCGGTAGATAAGACTAGCCAGGTTTACCTGAAAGCCCTAACCCTAGTGGCTCCATTCTGGTTCTCCATACGTAGAGTCTCAATGCAGGTTTAGGATGATACATTCCGAAGCAACAAGCGTTGAATGATGTGATGAAAGTAATCGAGGCGTGAGGATTCCCATCTTTAGTAAAGTAATGTTTTAACCAACAACTCATTTGGCGACTCTATCTGAACCACTATGCACTCGAACTCGTAGCAGGCAGTCACTTCACTCTAGAAAGAGCTGCCATGCGATTGAGAAGCCTAGAACACACATGTACAAATAACAGCGTCGACATCTAGTGCTGAACGAGTGGCCTGTTCAGTGAATCAATTACCTTAATATTGTTGTGCGCTAAGGTAGGTAGATAACGTGCATCTTGCTGGCACGCATGCTGGATTTAGTTTAGCTAAGTAGTGTATTTGAACGTCACTGTTCTGATGGATGGAGACATGTTCACCGGTGTCGCGGGAACACCTTTGAGACTGTTCTATATCTCTGTGTCTTAGGAACCTTGCTCGCTGGGGGACCAAGGGGCGAGATAGGTATGGAGATTCCAACACACACTACAAGTGAGTAACATGATGGAGATTTAGTATGCACGCTGTACGTACCGAATAAGACCTAGAAGATTAAGGGAAATAATATAATAATATTAAGACTTTTCTGAAGAAGAACAATGGCTGGCGAGACCGATAGCAACGAGCACGACCACTCGTGATAATACCCTGTTGCATGCTGCCCATGATGCAAAGCTGCATGTGGCATATATATGGTGAACCGGAGATGCTGACCATTCAATGATGATATTTGAGGCTTGCCTTGCTCGATCTGAGTTTAAAGGACATCGTCTTAATTTGAAGCTCAGAGCTCGGACCTTTCTAATGAGCATTATCAACATTTTGAGGTACAATGTTCGATCTAGACATCCCGAAGTTGCTGCGCCATAGTTCTGTGGTTAGACGTCTGTAACAACAATGATCAAAGCACATATACATTTTAATCTTTCATGATTCTCGTACCATAGCATTGATTAGTACAACATCTTTCTCACCGGTCAGAGAATGACTGGAAGATCACACCATCAGAATTGAACTTTCAAATCATTCTAAGATATCTTTGATCATACAGGTAATAGGCGAGAAATATCATTTCCTGTCGGTTGGTCGGAATTGATTGAGCATGAATAGCTTGATCGAACGAAGCTAAGCTGCCGCGGGAACAGACGTACCTTCAATGAGCAAGAGAATCGAAGAAGAAAACTCTCGCAGTATGAGTCAACGGTCTTTAATTGTCCAAGGTTAATGAGACTATACGAATACAATGAGATGTTGTATAGTTTATAAGGGCGGGTTATAGACTTGATCAGTGCAAGCCTTCTAAACATTTTCGTGTGATGCAAGTCTTAGTAAGTACTTCTCTTAGATGTATGCTTAAGGATTCTAAGAGAAGTCAGTTGAGGCTCGCGAAATAGCAGATATTCAGAGTTGTAGCGATAATGATATTGCTGCTCCAGTGCTCCGATTGAGCAGAAAACCGTCTGAAGGGCCTTATATAGCAGTATTCGATAGAGATGTATCCACCTATGTTCACAAGATAGTCTCAAGGCGGCCTGAATTCAAGATGATCAGAGCCCTGTAAGATATAGTGGTCATTCGATGTGACTTATCAATTAATCACATCGAGGGTGTTAAACAGTTTCATGTTGTTAACACTTCGACATCTTTTTGCTGGTCTTGAACATTCAACGTACAACAACGAGGCTGAAGCCTCGGAACCAATCGGACGGTACTTGACAGAACAGGCCTGGCCAAAACAGAGAGAAGACCTTATCTTGGCATTTCACCATCGTACAATTCTTCGCCTCGTACAGACCTTTTCTGCCGTGACTGAATGAAAGTCCCGCACACACACTTCATTGCTGAGGCTCAAGCTGTTGACAAGGGATTTCCTATCCGAAGGAAACACGCTCCCGATGTATGCGTTCCACATTTGGGCCAGGGTGAGGTGATACCATAGCTTGTCTTAAGCGTAGATCGTTTCCCATTCTAACCGATGGGGTTCAAGAAAGTCTAGAAGGTAGTTTTCATGTCGTGCCCTACGCGACTCTTTTCCATAGCGTTATGAAAAGGCTCTGGTATATATCTCCTGCTCGCTCTCTTCTTCAGAGCTATTCTGCGTATGAAATCGAAGGAACCCTGTCATTGTTGCCGCGATCGTATGTGCGTTGCGATAGAGTAATGGTGAGGTCTAATCCTAGTACCTGAGGCGGAAGAGCTTGGAAGTTGTGGATTTCGATGTCGCTTCGATGCTGTTCAAGAAGACAGAGGGACTCTTTGACGCGCTGATCATGTGAAAAAAGTGCACATAGCGCTCTGAGCTAACGTTAGTCTTGCCAATAAGTGATGTCTAGGTAAAAAGAAGGAACGCACCTGATCTGTGTTGCTGAAGAATTGTTAGCAAGAAACATTTTTGAACGAGCAAAACAGATATTACGACCAGTAAAGTGAAGTGCCAACCACTCTTCAATAAGACATCGACAAGTCATTCAGATGGCTGAGCATTACCATATTCATTTGATTAACAGGGCCATGTACGAAGTAAACATGAACACGACATCTCGTGATCTTGAAGGGTGAGGAATATACTCGATGCCGGCAGTTCCGACGTCGAAAGACTTCGAAAGTTTACAAAAGTACAGCTCACCCTCGGTCAACCCAAGGCAGCATGTATTTACGCGAGTTCATCAAGTGTCGATCGTGATTAAGCAACAAGAGAAATAGAACCAACTCGACTGCAATGTCTGTGAAGAAGCCTTGCTGAATACACACTGCAAGTAAGATGAGATGTGAAATTCTAAAAAAACCCTCTCTAGCTCTTCACTGAAGCTTGTTACTGCTACTGCAAGTTGGGAAGCTTACCTCCTGAAGCTGAGAAATGGAAAGGATGTCGATGTCATGTGTATGAGTAAGACGAGATTTCTGCTACGCATTGTGGGGCTTGCTACGAAAATGAAGGCCTCTTGGGCCATCGGATAATCGATCTCGATTAACGTAATGAGACTTCAGACCATATGTGGTAAGTATTTCATGACCTGCTTGCGTATTGACAACGGCAACAGGTTCTTTAAGTGAACACACACTAACATCGTATAGAGTGTGCCACAGACAACGGAAATTGTCTATTTTCATGTTGAGAAACCTTAAGGTTAAAGTAATTTCCGTTGAACAGAACCGCGCTTATTCTGCATACTTTACCCTAGAACCCTAATTAAAGTAGTCACTTTGCCGACTGTGCTTGCCATATTATTACGGTGTTGTTTTCCCCCGCATTGTTCAACTTGGCTGCTCTGACCTTCAACGAACTTTGATCGTCTTTTCTAGCAAATTGTGTCCTCAGTCCCCATTCCTCCACACTATTTTTGTCGCCTTTCATCATTTTTTTCTGGCTGCTGGAGCTGCATAACATGGTAGTTGTAGAGGGCTTGAGGAAGCGTCGCTCGAGCGCCGGGATTTGCTTTCGATTCCTGATAACACCGTTTGTAGATCTCCTCGGTTGCAAAGACTCGATTGGGGCTAGACGGGCAGGACAGAGCGAGGAATGGAGTCCGGACTCTGAGATATCGAACGCCTGCTCGATGGCTGGTTGTTCGCGCAGATAATGTGCATTCTCCTTCAAGGAGTTGGCAGTTCGCTTGTGTATGGCGAAGAGTACCGGGCGCGTATGGCAGGTTGAGCTTATCAGTTCTAAAATTTTTAGTGATCAGCTCCGCAGTATCTTATGCACTCCATCTCAAGATTTCATCGAGTCAACCTAGCCATTTTATCCCGCTGAAGACTGGTCAGTTGAGCCTTCTCTCCTTCGAAAGGGATTCTGTGCCTCACATTTGACGTTTGACGTCCAGATTTCCCTGCTAGGATTGTGTGCGGTTAAACTAGGCGCTTCCGAAGAAGAAAGGTACAGGGCTGCAATTGAACATGGAGTAACTCTACCAGTCCAAAGAAGAAGACCCCAGTACATCTCTAACGCCTTTTGGCTTCGTTGTCGATCACATTCCGCAGCTAAAGAGGCTACCAAGAATGTATTAGCGGAAATAGGATACCTTGTGCACTACCGCGCTCCAGGCGTGATAGTTCCCAAATCCATGTAGCAAGCTCCTGCAGAGCGCCAACGCAGAGCGCCAAAGCTAAGGTATCCGACCATGCATCAGATGTCAGCCGACGTCTGGGGCACGATATTGCTCGATCGTTGGATTCGCCTAGGTCAATGAGTAGACTCGAGTTTCATCCGTATTCTTGGAATATGTATATGTAGGAAATAAAGGAGAGTGCTAGAGAGAGCTTTGGTAAGTCGCGATTATGTAACATAACGGGAAAGAGCACTTGAGACCATGCCATAAAGCCACGATCTCCAACATTACTGTGTGAGTGCACAGTAGAGGAACTCAGGATCGAGCGGACAGCTTGTTGGTATTGACTTGACAATACCAAAATGTTCAAAGTTACTAACATGGGAAATTCGATTTCAATAGAGAGTAAACCGTCAGGAGAGTTTTCGATGGAAGGATGTCGGGATATCGGTCTAGCAGCGAGCAGCTCGATCTTCATTTCAAAGAGGCAAATCGGGAAGCCAGAAGCCTACACTCAAGATCATTATAGTCGCCTCAGCAAATGCAGGATCCTGTTGTTGCGTTCAATACCTTGCACGAACTTACTTGCTCGATTTGGGTGCTTTGGCAAAGGCTGCCCAAACCCTCAGTACCCACAACATGTCCGCCCTAGAGAGTACAGTTGAAACTAGCACCAGGCTTGATGTGGCACGGGACTACCCGCCATTCTCCATCGCTGATTACCAGAATGTAACCCTCATTGTTTCCGTGTGTAAAGAAATCACTCAATCATTACCGATCTTCCTGAACTCTAACTTCGATAAAAGCTTGTGGCCGGAACGTCGAGTCCACATTCTTCACAAACATATGTACTGCCATGCAATTTTTTGTTGAATGCGTTTATGCGGGCGATTGGGGTCCGATCTACTTAGTAGAACCGCCTCATCTGTGCTAAATGCTTAAGCTACTGTATTGATAAGTGTGTCTCGAAGATAAGACAAGGGCGAGAATGAAGACCATACAACGAAATATCTGGAGATCGATGTGTGCGGATCGTCTCGACGCTTTGTGTGGGTATTGGGACACTTGGTTCTCGAATAAGGTATAGTTAGTGCAATCTATAGAGGCTCTTGGTTTCTGTGACATATCTTCTTTGTTGAGTAAGCTCTGTTTCGAAGCATGCCAGAGTTGAGAGGGTTACGTCAAGCCATTAACGGAAATAGATCTCCTATGCCATAGTCACCGACCTCTGCTATCTCATGCCTCTCTTTTGCACGGTCGAATCATCCTCGTCTTGCCGCAAGATAAATAATTACCAAGTATAAGCCATACCGAGTGAGTGGCCAGACTTGTGGCGGTGAAAACGGACAGGCCGCCCAGGTTTTTAAAAAAGGAAATTTGCCAACTATGCCGCCGTCAGCGTCCTATCAGGGGCCGTAGCCTGATGGAAACACATACCAGGAAGTTTATTCGCTGACTTGCAAAGGTGAGTGACAGAAGAGATGGCCCTGCTTCGCTAAATTGTCTAGTCATTCTGAATGGGGTATCCGTAAGATTTCTGGGTACGGAGGCTGACGTGTGGATCAAAATAGCATGGCCAAGGACTTACTACTTTATAGAGGCGCTTCAAGCCTAGACTAGTATAATAGTCCTGTCCTGGCAATTATAGATCGCACATCCCTTCGTTATCGCAGACTCCAACGCCCCTGCCACGGCTTGGTGGAAGCAGACCGTAGATGCTACCATCGGTGCCCAGTTGTTTCAACAGTAATCTTCCTAGAAAGGGTAGGCTCGCGGGCTACTCGAACTGTATTGTATATTGTGAGAAGCCAGTCCTTCTGCTGTCCAGATACAGGGCAAAGGTGGAGAGAGCCCAAAGCCTGCCTGGATACTGCCTTCTTGCTTGGTCTCTGGCTATTTGTTTGCGCAGGGGTTTACTGCCCTAGCTATGGGCTGTCTATTGTCCCATTTGCCACGCTGTTCAGTGTAGGGTCGAGAAGAGTTGGTCAAGGACGTCGAAATGGCCGAGACTTGAAGGATGCTCTTGCATAGGCAGAGCTTTTGTTAAGAGATACCTAGGGCGCGATGGCTCTTCCAAAGATTCGGTGAATATGCACTAGAATGGCCATGAAGATACCGTTGTCCGTGCTCACTATGTACTCCGAAATTGTTTGCCACCAACGTTGAGATCGGCGGCGGTTGGAGTTTTGTTGCAGATAGGGAGAGATGTTGGTAAGCAAAACCAAGGTGTGGTCTATATGTCGCGTCGTTTCGTCTACGGTCAGTTCGAGTCTCGACATTGCTGTCGATGGTTGCAAGGAGCTTTGGAGGAGTTGCTGTGAAGCTGATGAGATCAGATAGATGCTAGGCGCCCAAGTCAAAGTAGTTTAAGCAGCATCTAAATTCGATCCTCGTCACGGAGGGGAAGGTACGGTGCTTGAGCTGTTTTGAGGAAAACTAGAGGCTCGTCGAAGGGTTGGATGAGGCTGTTGCCAGCAACTGCAATGGTCCACAACGGACCTCACACTCTCCTCTCCCGACACGTCTATCACTGCAAAAGGCCCACCATCTGACTTCTCTGCGCGAAATGATCATTTGCGTCGAGGGTTTGGATGTCTGCTATTGTCGCGAAGGCATGAAGTGTAGGAGAAAACTTCCGATACCTTAGGAAGAGCAAGACTTCTTTTCGTTGTTGACAAGGCTGATCGATACGGGGCTATGATTGGGCAAAACCTGGACGCAAATATCTCACTATGACGCAGGAAACCTCCTTATCCTGCAGCTGCAACGTCCAGGCCAGCAACCCACTGCCGCCCCTATTACATGCCCAATCTTACTAGGAGCATATGCAAGGAGGCAGGCGATGGGGGTTGTCCTGCTTATAACCCGTTCTCAAAGGACCATGGAATATGCGCCTTGTATTGGGCAGAGCCTCGGTTGCCGAGGGTTAGGGTTTTTGTGACAGCGTTTCTATCTGCTTGCTCGGGGTCTCTCTTTCGGAAGGTACCTTATAATACATATTCCAGATTCTACACGATATTTTGCTCGAGGTAACAAAGACAGGGGGTACAATCAACATACAGGCCAGTTTCCCGTTGACGATATATCAATTATAAAGTTGCCCACTAGCAAAAACCGATCAAATCAAATGTACCTCATGTTGACGTTTTGACGATCAACATGTCTTGCCTTAGGGCAACTCTCAAAGAAGAAGAACTAGAACTCTTCGGGACGGATCAGTGCATTACGGTCTTAGTGTTGAAGGAAAGACTTGGCTACCCCGGGTAAGGCACGACCGGCGAATACCCTAAGGCACTCCTTCTACAACAGCGCAAACCTTCCTTTATGATCTTCTCCATGGCAGGACACTCTCAATTCTCTCCCTGACAATAATCATCTAGGTATCCATCATTTATCTATGCTCGGACCGTCCCGCATCAGACTGCAATGCACGTCTCCACAGAAACAAGTCCGCTGAAGTGGCAACTTGAGGCCCGGAGATTTTCAACCGCTCATCTTCCTTCCAGCACTGTCTATGTGGGCCAGATCCGAAACGATGAAGCTCAATGCGGATAGCCCTGCATGTATGCGAAGTGTCAGTCATTGGCACTGAATTATGACTTCCAGCTTTGGCGGCAAGCGCATAGACGACCTCAGGTGTCCAGGGTGCTCAAGGGATCTATCTTAAATTACCCTTGCACATGGGCCTCCTGTCTTTGCTCCGGAGACGCATGGCGCAATCCGTGCCGGAAGCAAAACATCCTAGAGAGCACATCATATCCAATTAAGACGGGTCCTTTCGACCAGAGCAACCAGACAACAACATGTCACATTTACCGCGTTTCGAAGGCCAAGTCATTAGGAGCGATTGCTAATTGCCTACTCTTACCCTGAGGGACGGTGAGACGGTAACTCCACGCCACGCAATCAGAATGAGTACGAAAATAGCACATCGGGTCTATTCTGACATGCTGGCTGGTTCTATCACAATGACAGCTTTTTTTTTGGACCTTTGCTCGCGCGATGCCTGTTGAAAGTCTCCCTTGCCTGCATAATGGGTTGACAACGGCGAACCCGCCATGGTTCTCCACATGCAGAAAGTCGGAGTACAATAACCGGCTTTGCCGAGACAACGATTGGCCGCTTGTTGTACCCCGACTTTCTGCAATCACTGGTGTGACAAGATTCGCTACTGACATAACTTCCTTGTGACCTGGTCAGGTCTCCTGGTTTTGATCCATCGAATACCGTGTATCTCAGAATATTGTGACTGGTTATATCCAGCCATTAGAACCCATGCTCAAAGGCCACACAAACGATCTTGAGCCAAAAAACGGTGAATTCTGCTGTGGACTCTATAGGAGTCAAGGATTGTGCCTACACGCATCGGTCACTTTTCCCAAGCAACCTATGCATCGCTTACTTCGCTCCATTCAATGATATGTTATCTCTCACTTGCTTAGGAGCAACAAAATGCCGGCATCAACTACGAGAGTGGATTGTCGCACACGCGATTGAGAAAGCTCTATCTTGATAGATAACCGACAATGCAGCGCTTGTTACTCTTTGGTATCCCGTACGCTTCTAACATATCATATACACATGGAATCCAAAATGCACTCCAACACCCCTTCGGATGGTTCAGTTGTTGTTCAGGGCCAAGATTCCAGTCCTTCTCTTTACCAGATAACATGCTTCGACACAAACTCGTCCAATGCCCTCCTCTCAAGTTGTTTCCTTCAGTGCTCCGCTTCAAGTACCAGGAATACCGATATCCACGCCCATCCTATACTCCAATATCTCGACTCTACTATCCAGGATGCCTCTGCGTATCTTTCCCTGTCCGACTTGTGTCCGTGGTCTACCGCTGATGCTTTTCATCCAGAAATCAACAGGTCCATGGTCAGCCACTCACTCTTCCACCCAACCCACCAAGCACGCGAGCACTCATGGCTGAGGTCAGCTTACAGGAGGCTAAGTGACCAGCAGCAGCAGTAGCAGCAGTAGCAGCAGTACAACCTTCAATCGGTCTGCCGGTACCGCTTTATACAACTGCAGTGTCGCAAGGGGATGGCGGGGCGGTTCCAACCCTGCAGCCCTGATGGATTGCAAAATTTCTCGGCCAAGCCCCAGCAATACCGATAGTCTCGAGTCGAGCGCTGGATATAAAACATCAGGAGCGGAACTCGATCATGCCCTCATAGACCAAAGAGCCTGGTTAGGGTCCTCGATGGCATTTCTTGGTAAAAGCATATCTCTGTCGCAGGCATAAGAGGAATACTGTATCGCTGTATCTTTCCTTGTATTAAAGGTTGAAGCTTTCGGTCTACAAAAGCAAACAAACTCATTTTTGCCAAGCCCTACAATTCCACCACATCCACTACATCTACTACATCCATCCCACCACCGCTCTCTCCGCTCCTCCAACTGCCACAACGATGCTTCATACCCTCAACAGTCCCCGCACCCCCCCCCAGCCACCCAACCCCTACTCCCCCGCTCTTTCCTATTACTAGGCCCTAAACCCCCATCAAAATCCAAACCTCACAAACCCCATCCATAAACAGCTCGACAGCAGAAGTCGCGAGAGGTCTCTGCTATACTCGGGAATTTGAATGTATGATTTTTATAGCTGAGATTGTCGTTAATACCGTCGGATGTTAGGCAATGGTTGGAATGTAAGGGGAGATAGTGATTCCAACGGGCTCGACTTCTTTTCTGAGCGCCGGGGCAGAACAAGGAAGATTTCGGGGCGGAAGGGGCATCGATCAAGAAGGAGGGGGTGGATACCAGTAGCGAAAGCGAAAGCGAAAAGGAAAGGCATGGCTAAAAGCAGCTAGAGACAGATGATGCCCCCAAATCACATCACCAAATCACCTATATCCCAACCCCAGTATAAAAATCGTGCCACACCAAGCAAATCCTGTTGGAAATAGGGGAGATGGTAATCTCCGCCTTCATAGGGCTGATAGGGCTGGGACCCGCTAGTAGAGTTTTACCTGCTCGCTCCTAGATACCTTAGACTCCTATCAAGCTTCAACCTACATACCAAAAAGCCCCATATGGCCTCATCCTCCACCAGGTTATGAGCCCGGGTTAGTGCAAGCTGCCTAAGTTGTTGTTCCGTTCCTGAGTACGTTCAATCATCGTCCATGTCCATCGTCGTCATCAATCAAAAGCCTCTACGCGATGGAGCCAATCAGAATTCAGAAACACCGTGAATATGTATGTGCCTTCGATGAAGGGAAGCGATGCAGTCGAGTCAGGTTCAACGTAGCCGGTGGTTACTGAGCTGAGTCAGTCATCGTGGATAGTAGATGAAGCGATGCATCAGTTATATCCGGAAACGAGCCAGAAACGACGCAGAAACGAGGTTCATCCTGAATGAATCAGATTGAGCCGTGAATTAATGTCTTCGAAGCGAGAATAGCGATGAATTCGAATGAAAACCGTGAATAGATCTCCGATGAGAGCAAACGATATATAAAAGCTGAAAATCGTGAATAGATCTTTGCGAAGAACAAACGATATACAAAAGCCAAGAGACTTGAAAGCCATCTGACAGAATTCAAGAGCTACTAGAAAGCTTCAAAGCCGAAGTTTGAAAGCCACGTCAGATGACAGAAAGCTAGATGCTAGTCGAAAGAACTGTCAGAATTCAAGAGCTAGGAAGCTTCAAACAAAGCCGAAGTTTGAAAGCCGCGTCAGATGACAGAGGAGCTTGAAAGTTTCAGAATATACTGCTTCGTGCCAGTTAGAAGCCGGGAAAGCCTGATCAGCTTCATGCTACTGCTTCGTGTAGGAGCGGAGAGGGCTGAAAAGCTTCAAAAAGGGGAGCTTGAAGGTCCGAATTTTGGCCCATGGAGGCTCCGATTCCCAAGGGGGAGTGTTGGAAATAGGGGAGTTGGTAACCTCCGCTTCAATAGGGCTGGTAGGGCTGGGGCCCGCTAGTAGAGTTTTCACCTTCCACCTCCTAGATAGCCTCCTAACAGCAACAACCAAAATATCAATATGCCCCCATACGTCCTCGTATGCCAACAAATCCCCCCTCTTCCAAGTTCACCAACAGGCCCTCCCCTTGCTAAACCCCTCCCCTCCTCTTTCCTCCCAGTTTAGAGACTCCCGCACCCGTACCAGTACCAGCGCATAACAATATCGATTTACTGGGAGATGGTTATGGCGATGGCGATGGCGATGTAAAGGCGTATAGCAGAGAAGGAGGAAACGTAGGCCCTGGGAGGGTGAGAGCGAAACAGTTGTGTAAGAGATAAGGTGGTGGTTGAAGTAGTGGGGCGAATTGTCAGTGGAGTTTGGCGTTGAGATTTTGGTGAGATATTTGAGCTTGATTTAGGGTTAGGCCCAGGGTAAGGTGAGATAAGCGAGGATCTAGCCCTAGGCGCTTGATTGCGCACGTGATCGTTTTCCTCTCGAAGGGAAAGGGGTGAGGTTTTGGGGGCTGGAGCTTTTGGAGGGGAGGATGGGGATAGGATGGGGTTTCTGGGTAGGGTTGTGTTGGATGAGGGGATTAGTGGGGTTTGGGGAGGGTGGGGTGCGAGGTTAGGGCGGGGAGGTGGAGTGGAGAGGAGAGGAGAGGCGGGAGGTAGGGGTGGTGGAGGGTGTGGGATTTGGAAGGGCGAGTGGGAATTGTGTGTTCCGCTTTCGGAGGGCTGTGGGGGGTTTGCGGATCGGGGTGGAGACTTTGGAAAGGTGGACGAAACGGAACAGCTTCGGATGTGTGAGACTTTGTGTTTAGGTAAGGAGGCCAAGTGTAGAAACCCGAAGATAGGATGCATTGCTCGTTGGGGTATCAGGTATCCGGTTCTCCCTGCTGGTTGTTTTCTCCACTGTGGCTCTTTATTGAAGGCTTTTTTTCTCTTTTTTTTTCTGAGACTGATGGAGAGATGTATAGGTAGATTGAATCGACGAGGTGGAGGAAGACTGGAGGCGACTCTGGGGAAGAGAAGCGGCGGGTCAACCCAGGCTGCATAAGGCTTATGTGCTTCACATTAAGAGAGAATGGGTAAGATTGTGAATGGTGGTGTTTTGGTTCGTCCGGAGCCAAGGCGAGGGTGCTCTGGTGTGTTTTTGCTCCAACATAGCTCAGTGCTTCTTTTTTCTGTTCAAGAAGTCAGTAAGCGGAAATAGTGCGTCTCTTGTAAAGCCTAGATTTTCTAAATAGAATAGAGATATATTAAAAATGAAAACGACGGTATGATGTCCATAAAGAGGTGTAACACTTTTAGAAGGAGCCCGAGGTCCCAAGAATATGTATGTGATCCACCAGGGTAATTCTATGCGGAGTTGTGAGCATTCAAAGGGTGTTTCGAGTCGAGGAGAGCGGGATCTGCGTCCTTCTAGTGGTCAGGAAGATGGTGGGGGAGTATTCCATCTTAGGCGGGTCAACCAAGCCACATATCATAGCTTTGAGACAATGCAGAGGTATTGGTTGACAGATCTGGATCATTGTCTTGAGATTGAAGTTGAGATCCATTTGGGCGGTGTTGAAGAGCGGCATGGAAGGGGGCCACGGCATGCTCAACTGGCACATGGAAGCTGTGTGATGTCATTGGCTGTGAACATGGTGGTTGAGCTTGGGAAATGCTGCTGCTGTTGTCGGCGGTATGTGTGGTGTTCAAGACATCTGGATGGAAGATCTCAAAGTCTTCAAGGGTAGGGTTGGCGTCCAGGAGCATCGGTGGATAGATCCTTTGGTTCATTGCCTCTAGCGTCGGAGCTGACGACCAACGGCTTCTAGAGCTGGTATTTGGAACCCCTTCTGCATGGGAAGATCGGTGTAGCAAATGTTCGGCCAGACAAGGAGGCGACACGAACGGAAGAGATACGAGGGATGGTTCGCTGTGGCTGCGACCACTAGTATACCACAGAATATTAATACAAGGCGCATACACGAATAGAATACCTTACATATGTGATGCAGAATGGCTTTCCGTGTTCCATTTGTGGTTCATCGCGCATGGAGTGGTGCTCAACACATTGGAAGAAGGTTCAAGGTAGCGAGAGAGATTGACGTCGAACGGATTCAATCTACGGTGGTTAACTAATACGATCAATCGGGTTCTTGTATACATACGATTCGCCGCTCACTGTTTCATGCGGCTTGTATTCTCCGGCAAACTGGAGACCTTCAAACCAAATTTGAAATTCGAGCAATTCTGGTGGAGTTGATAGAGACAAGCCCCTGCTGCTATCGGCAATATTCCACTTCTTATTCCATTCGTGTCGCCGACCTGTCCACTGATTGTAACTGTGGTAGACACTTGTAAGCTCTAGGGCCAATCAGGTCTTGACGAGGCATGACTTGCGTAGCATGGTAGCTGGTGCCTTCATGTATACGGAGGTATTCAAATAGAATGTCGAAGAGCTCCTTGACTCTACGTTGAGTATACTTGTCTTTGCAATACCACTGAAAGTACTGTCTTTTGAATGGTTCCAGCATTTTGGTATCCTCTGTCCGAGGAGCTCCCATCATCGTTAAAGTCGTGGTATTGTGCAAAGGTAATACAAAGGCAGCCGAGCTTGTGTGAGGACCGACTTGTATATTTCAGTCGAGAAGGCATGCTCTTTATCATGTAGAGGAAGGAAATGGTTTGGACGTTTAACGCGAAAATGACGATTATCATTTGTTGGATGTTGAACATTCTCCAGCTGGGCGTAAAATGATAATTGGGGCATCCCGGATGGATGTCATGAGCCCCGTGTCGAAAATTTCTAACGTAGCGCACCCTTTAAAAATTATGCAGCTCAGGATGCAAGAGCTCAGGATTCGTCAAGACTTTGACGATCCAATGGTTTCTCAAGAACATTCAAGAGAACGGGAGATAGGTGAAGCACCTGTGAATCAAGATAGACATGGGAGCTTGCAGGAGCCATCGTAGATCCAAACCTGCCAGAAATGAAGGCCGCAACGTGAAAAGCCTTGCCGTCTCGACAAGGTGACATTGAGTCTCGTACGCACAGGCGCAAACTCATTCCCGGCTGTTATAATGTAGCCACATCGCGGCAGGTTTCTCCGAAAGTGAGTGCTGAAGTGGGTGTGACTTGTTGGTATTTTCAGGTGCCTGATGGTGAGAGATTGCCGAAAACGGTTTTCGCTGAGGATCCGCGGCGAGGAACCACAGGCAGCCGAGCGCTAGGTGACAGTACTCGGTTTTTCGCGCCACCAATCTTATTTGCCAAATTCATTTGCTGCAAATACGTACGCGGTTGGGTCGAGGTTTACCAATGATAGAGGAGCACCGCACACCATAACAAATGTAGGACTGTCACACCCACTTCTCCACCGCTCCAAAATATTCGGCAACAACCACGGATTGGTTTCATCGATCTTGTATTTTAATCTCTGGATTGCTAGGAGCAATTTGAAATGGTGATTGATATAACATTCTGTAATTATGGACAGCCGCGCCTAAAGCAGGGCGCCACGACAATCCTTCAAGCGATGTATAAGATTCTGTCAGTTTCTAAGAGATTAGAAGGATCAGCCCTAAAGTAAGCACTGATGGAAAAGATAGAGCTTGTAAGGGCCTAGGAACCAGGTATTAGTTCACAAGCTGCGACCGATGCTCATTCCAGCAGTTAACAGCTCGGCCTTACGACCTTCTGTAATCAGTTCAACTTCAGCTACCTGAAGAAGCGTAAACCTGATATTGCACAAAAGTGCGCGTGTGCTTTATGTAGGAGAGCGGAACATACCCGCGCTAACCAGATCGGGCTAGTGAACATTTGTGATCCCCAACCGCTCTTACTACTTCTCCAGCTCCTACTTATTGCTTCAACATTCTCATAGCAAAGCGATGGGTCTTCGGGGCTTAGCGTCGCGTCTAGCGGTAGCAATGGTAGCTTGCAACGGGCAGCTGGAAGCAAAGTTTCAATGGATGATCCGGAGGCAAAAGATATGACCGGGACATATCCGTGGGGTTAGCCCTTGGCCTTTGCGAAAGCACGTACCTTAGCACTCAACACGTCTTTAGTGTACATCGACGGTGACGACACTAGCTCTGGGATGGAGATTGGGTTCCGCGTAGAGTGTTCTCGAAGGATAACAAACAACTAGTCTGAAATGACATCTTGCCAACCAACATTCTGAGTTCCATATCGCAAGATCCACTTGGATCATTTCTTGTGGCCTTCAAAATTCAATAGTATCAAGCAACCAAGTACAGGTCCTTCCTGCAGCGGGCTGGACATTGCTGAAGCGTTGCCGGGTTTGTTCAGGTAAGGTATAGCTGGCTTACGTTCTCATACAAACAATCCTTGTTAAGAGGCTTTTTGCTAATGCAATGTCCAGCCCGCTGCAGGAAGGACCTGTATACCCCAGGCCGCTCCCTGTAGGTAGAACGCTTGACTTTCATATCATCTTCGGATGATAACCGAAGAGCGCTGGCATCAGCTACATCGCCTCGTCGTCATCAACCTCATCGCTTCGTATTCGTCGACGTAAAGTAGATGAAGTAAGTGACGAAGGTGATGATACATACGAACATGCGAGTTTCGCAATGTGTTTGTAGATCAATTGCAGGCGAAGCAGATAATAAGCGCAGATGCACGCGAGAAGATTGTGAATAGCTTCATGATGGAAGGTCGACGAGTAAATGGATGATGGGGGTTCCTCTCGGCTTCGGCTATGTACTTACAAGCCTTCGAGCATGGTATAAAAGTCGAGTATGAAAGATGGGGGTAGCGCAAGTGGCTTGCATGGTATAAAGGTCTTGGCCTCCTTGAAAATCTCCATGAAACAACATTCTTTAGAACATAGCTTAACACCCACCTTCATCCTAGAACGCTGATCGCCTCAGATGAGGTCGGTGACTCAAGGCGGACATCCTTTAACCTGCCCGGCCCGAAGCGTTGGCTAGGTTATACTTTCCCAGCTCCCAATTTGGGAGCTGTCTTGTTGTTACTGTACGGAGTACATGATCAACACCGCTCGGAACGATTATCCCAACCTTCAGGCTGTGAAATTAGGGCCAGCCTATTATTAAGATATTACAAGGTTCTTTTCAGGGAACCAGCTACTGCTATCCCCAATGTTTGCCACTGTGAAGGTGTGTTCCTAAAGATCATGTGGCGATAGGGACTTCAGATTTGTCGGTTTGGTCACCGACTAAGGTACTTGTGGCGCCTGCACTGGTGTCGCCCATGCTCGTCCTCTCTGGATTAAGTCGCTGTAGTTGTACGTAGTACAATACAGTCGACTCTGGTTATAATCGATCAGCTGCTTCCGTAGAAACAGAGATCCGTTACATCAAAACGGCGCTAAATCTATAACAGTAAGAATCAATACAAGATTATCACAGGCTGAAGGAAAATAATCCAAAGAGTGTATCATGTCTATATTTACCCCCCTTTTATAACGGACACCATCAAAATTTCTCAAAAATATTTTCCGTTTTACAGTAACAGTCAGATGGCTGGCAACGAGATCCACCTGTCCGTGGTGCCGGCTACGAACCTTTTGATTCTATTCTGTGTCCGAATAGAAGTCAGAAGAGCCAAGAGATCTCAATCCGACGCAATTCGAACGATGTTAGGATGTTGCGTGGGCAGGAAAGCCGACCGTGCAGAGTTTTCACCTACGCGACAACACCCCCCCTAACAGCCACAATCGATCTACGAGGGTGATTGATGACATGTCGATGTCAGCAAGAGATGAAAAGATATCTAGTGGAATAGCCGTCCTCAGTATGAGAGTCGTGACTACAAGTGGTCGAAGGATTTGCGACTCGTCGACTGCGTCGGTATACTGGAACGTCTCCACCACATCGACAGTGCCGCCGAGTAATTGATGAAAAGATACCAGGTAGAATAGTCGTCCTCAGTCTGAGAGTCGTGACTACAGTGCCCGAAGGAGTAGTGACCCGTCGGTCGCGCTGGTATACTGGGGGGGCTTGAGCCCACCTTCTTTACTTGACGCCAAGTCATTCATCTATCTACGTGGAAAATCGAGAGCTCAAGAGGACGATCAGAACGCATCCTCTTCCATCGATCAGAGCCAAACATCGAACGATTGC
>JAABUR0100000896.1_pt1 | contig 58640 bp, 65 predicted proteins | sample 5560091 | NCBI WGS metagenome assembly JAABUR01 (sample SAMN10711879, study PRJNA513375) | rock metagenome | isolation source: Antarctica rocks | place: Antarctica: Victoria Land, University Valley sud | reverse complement strand
TTCTCCTCATAGGCCGCAACAGCCTTGTCATGCTGCCGCCTCAGCTTCGCCCATTTCGCAAAATCATCCTGCGAGCTCGTGGCGTTGAGCTCGCGTTTCAGACGCAGCACCTCGGTGCGGAGAGTTTGCTGGTCTTGGAGCTGGCGGGAGGTCGGGGTTGGTAGGAAGGAGTAGAGGTGCCAGAGCTGAGTGGGGTCAGCGTTATTTTGGGTGAAGAGTGTCAGGACCGCGGGTGTGACATGGGGGAGTAGGGAGAGATGGGGCGGAAGGGGGGGGGGGGGGTGGGGAAGGGCAGGAGATGGGATTACCAAATTTTCAATTGTGCTAGCGCCGACGGTATTGACGAAATGGATGAGGAGCTGCAGGACGAAGATCACAAGTAGGAGCGACGGCATGACGAGCGCGTTCAGGTATCCTTCTGTCGTCTACCAGAATGAAGCTGAGGATGTCCGTTCTCAAAACCTCCCGCCAAAAGTAGAGCTTTCGCTAGCCTCCCCGCTCGCTTCATCCCTCCCCCCTCCCCCCTCCCCTACCATGCCACCACCTTCCCAACACCCTTCGGAACATTACACCCACCTCACCACAGCTCTCTCCCCCCCTATTCCGACAATCCTCGACCTCGACATCCTCCCCTCCTCCTACCCACCCCACATCCACCTCGCGCCCAACGCACTCGCGCTCCCAAAACCGCTGCTAATCTCCCTCTTCGTGACCGCGCGACACATCTTCATCGCACATCTAGCTGCGCCTTCAGAAGATAGTCACGATGCGGCGCTGAAGGCGACGCTGGTGATTTTGCTTTGGGAACCGAATCATGCTACGGCGGCGAATTTCCGGAAGAGGTATTTGCGGGGGCTGTTGCTGAGAGGATCCGATGATGATGATGATGATGATATTGGAGAAGACGAGATACGGGATGCTGTACGACGCGAGTTGTGTTTCACAGCAAGCCTAGTAACGAGCCCATTAATCCGTCATGCGAAGAGCAGCACCCTGTGGTCCCATCGTTTATGGGTCCTAAAGACCTTCCCCGTCTCCAACACTTCCCCCTTTCACTCGTCCAACGCCCAGTCTCAGCCCCAAATCCCGCTGGTAGGATTCTGGCGTGAGGAGCTATCCATTATCATGAGAGCCGGCGAGCGTCATCCGCGAAACTACTACGCCTGGAACTACGCGCGGCAGCTCTTTGCTACTCTTTCCGAGCGGGAGGAAGGCTCAAAAACGGAGATGGCGAGGGGGAGTGTGGAGTTGGTGAAGAAGTGGTGTTTGGCGCATCCGAGGGATGTGTCTGGGTGGGCGTTTCTGGCGTTTCTGCTTGGGAGAGTGGACGGGGTGGGAGAGAAGGAGAGGGGGAGGGTTGTCCAGGATACGCGGGCGTTTGTGAGGAAGTACAAGTGGAGGGGGGAGAGTGTGGAGTGGTTTTTGAAGGTTATAGGATGACCCCTCGGACCTAAATTGAATTTAGGGTTATTTGTTTAGATGTCAGCCTAATTGGATGCTTCTGGCTATGGTCGAAAACGCAAAGTCCAATTGTCTTTCAACGGCCACTTACGCCGACTTGATATGATTTTGTATTCGCCGTCGCTCCGTCGTGCTTCCAGATCTCATCATGCTTCGTAAAATACATTCTCTCCATGCCCAATACCTATGCTTCCTACTGCCACTATCATACTGGCCCTGATCAAATCCAATTCCAGGGTCATTAGTGTCCAAACCACGACATCAAAACGGGCTTTAAAATGAAATATGGAGTCCTGCTCTCGATCCCGGAGTTGCTCCTTTTCCGTATCGTGTACCACGCGCAAAGTGGTCGGTGTTATTCCCTAGTCAGGTGGCGATTGGGCTAGCCCGTTCAGCCCGTTCAACCTCCCATTAGGCCCCAGCATGCTTGGGATTGGTTTCCTCCTTGCCTTGGAGGTATTGACTCGAGGTACGCCCTGGATAACTCGAGGCTCTTTCATCAGGGTTGGGTCAAGCTTCGCAGGGGCTGCAGTATGTTAGCCACCATGAGTCGTTCAAATATGGTTTGAAGGGAACGTACTTCTAGTGATAATCGACCTATAGTCCCCTGGAAACCTGCCCTGTGGCGGTGTAGCGGCCGCTGATCGCCAAAGGTGGTCTGATGTGTTTGAGAGGAAGTCGGTTTTCGATTTGCTAAACAGAGATGTTCGGCCTCGGTTCCTCTTCGAGAGAATCATTTGATCAAAGAGCATGATCGAAGGGTCAGTCGGGGGCTTTGATTCGCGCTCATGGATGAATTCGTTGAAGCCTGGAAATTGTCAATAGCCGCAGGCAGGGTCGTGATGGAAGCTCTTACCCTGAGTTTGTTGTAATACATTCATGTAGTCAGCATTCTCGTGAGGCAGACTTCGTAGAAACCCATCCATGTTGAAGCGATAGAGCATCCCCGATTTCCTTTGATCGCTATTGGGAGCCACAAGGTATTTGCGGTAGGTGTAGAACAGACTGGCAAAACAACGAGCGAAAGCGGCACGGACTTGCTCCGGATGGAAAGCCGCTGGGCAGACGAGACATATTTGCATTGCACATCTCCCGTGAGCGTTAATCCCGCATCCTCCACACTGGTAGATGCCATCGTCGGCCTTGTCTTCACACACTGAGCATACTGATCGATCGTCATGGAGTCTCCATTGGAGGCAATGACCTTCTACCCAACTAATTGTATCGGTGTTCCGTACTGGCTGCAAGAGCATGTTTGGCATTATTGTGGAAGCTGCTAGTGTGGATTGCGCATAAGTAGAAGGTGCATAGTTCGACATGGTGTGGCTGTCGGTGGACATCGTTGTCATAGATAAGCTCGAGGAGTGGTTCGAAGAATGACCGCTGAAAGGTATACTGGGACGTCTAAGTGTAGGAATTCGATCGAAGCCGTAAGTCGAGCTCCGCTTTGATGAGCTGTCGAAGTGTCCAGAACGCTTCTCTCGTAAAGTTGCTTGGATGGCATAACCAGAATCGTTGCGCGAGATCGCCGTCATCGGCAATGGCGGGAAGGAGCTAGATGTCGGAGAGAGTTTGGGAGACGGAGGCGAGCTCCCCTTTGCGGTGGAGCTCGTAGATGGTCGATCATTAAGTCGTTGGTTTTCATTCTTCGGCGGCATAAAAGCATTGAACAACGGAGGCCTTGGAGGTAAAGATGCCCCAGTTTCTCCAAAGGAGGTGGAATTCAAGCTGACGTATTTGGCCAAGGAAGTCGTAAGAGGATTTCCAGTAAAGACTGAAGGGTTTTCGGATGAGAATGCATCGAACGGAAACAATTCTACGGCATAGTCGGGAGGACCTAGAGGGACACCATATCGGTTGTGATGTGGTGCAGCCATTTGTAGCAATGAAATTAATTTTCGCCGTTGCTGTTTCGGCAGCGGCGTAGGTCGTGTTGTAGATTCTATCTCATCTTGGTCTAAATCAACAAGTACAAAATCGTCCTCTGGGAGCTCAACCTTCTCGTATCGACGCTCGATGCCAACAATATATGGGCAAGGTGCTTCAATGGCTTGGATGAGCCTTGCTGGGAGTATCGGGATAAAGATACCGGACCAGGTCAAGGGGTATAAGAGCTCAACCAGAGCTTTGCTTGCAATATGAAGCATCGAAGTGTGAGAAGATAGGAGGATGATACGAGATTCGGCCAAAGCGAACTGTATTACTGTCAGCGGAGTATGCAGTGAGTACGAACGGACCTTACTTCTATTAAGACTACAATATTAGGGATCGATAATGTTCGAAACAATGCATAAAGATCGGTCTACGTCATCGTTAGCAAAGGCCATCATACTAAGCTTCGGATATCTATACATTACGTGACCCTGGAAGCTCATTGACAGCTTCCTTCCTTGCAAACAGCCGTAACTCTCGGACAGCTATTTCCACTTGAGTTTTTGACGATATTGGACTCAAAGCCTCAGCGCACAGATTCACGACATATCTTTCGAGCGGTTGCCACATTCCAACTCTCGGTGAGCTTGGTGGTACGCGGACGATACCACCATCAGCCATAGGAACTACAATGGCCTTCAACCATTCCTTCCAGAAGCTTGTGAGAGACGGATCGCGGCCAAGAATGCCATATGATCTTGGGACCCAGAGGCCAGTCTCTCCATTTGTCAGACCGTCAATCTTCGCCGCGGCACCGTGCCTTACAGGACGTAGAAGATCAGCCATAAGACCAATTTTCTCCTCGACCGCACTGATATCATCCTCAAGGTTCTCCCTTTCTTCGGACCCCGAAGAAACAGAAGGAAGCTTGGCGAGCAGTCGGGAAAGCTTCACCCGCTCGACGGCCAGCCGCTCTCCTAGGCTACTGGCTAGCTCTCGCTCTTCATCCGTCATATTGTCCCGCCTCCACTCTTCGCATTTTAGTTCAAGCTCCTCAGAGGCTCGCTGATTTAGAGGAAGCCACACAATAATGCAGATTCCATAGAGCCGCGCGTTATCGCCACCTGTCATAGCAAACCCATGCCATGTAGACCTTGGCCTCTCGTCTGCTGAAACAATATTGACGTCGTTCGGGAATGCAAACATAGGGACGTAGTCAGGGAATGCACCTCTTCGCCTTGTTTCCTCGACCATGCTTTTGGGTGGATACCGATCCAAGAGGACAGGCTCGAATTTCCGTTTCAGCGGATGGGTATTTGCTTCGGCATTCAGTGGCTGAGGGTTAGGGATGACGGAGTTGTAATTGCTCAGTCGTTTCGAGGTACGCACCGATGCTACAAGCATTGATATTGTTAGTAAACCTCTCTCATCCAGCTGCAGTTGGGGAACAATAAACCAAGGCTGATAAGACAAAACCCAAGCCACTCACGCTGCCTAGCAACAGACGACTGTCTCTTCATGTCCCTAAACGATAACCGCCGTCGAATGCTTCCCACTCCTGATTTGAGCCCTGCAGCATCTTCCTTGGCGATCTTCTGGGTCTTTGGCCGAGGTTTGGGTCGGTTGGGCACCACAGCTCCAGCGCTTAAGGTCAAGTCTGATAGGAAAGAGTCCCTTTCAGAGGCAAACTTTCGCAGAGCTTTCTCAAAGTCGACATCGTTCAGCGTGCCCTTGCCATTGATCTGTATGCCCTTGATCGTCACGCTGCTTCGGTTACTATCCGTACCCTTGTTTTCTGGCGTAGAGGATATAGAGGCAATTGAGAATCGTGCTTCATCCGACAGACGGGAGAGGCGCTGATAGGAGTTTCGCTTCGTGTTACGAGGTGTTGCTGGTGACAGTGTCGAGTACCCATCCTCTGCCTCTGCTAACTTGTCTTCCTCAATTGTTGGCTCGGCTGGTTGGGCACCACCATCAACGGTAGATTGCTCATCTCTCCCCCACCTTAGTTGTTCGCTATCGACGCCTACGAGGAGGTTAGCATGTAAGCCCCCAGAGCATACCGGTGGCGCAAACCGGTGATGAAGAACCAATCTGCCAATGGTGCAGAGGAAGTATCGTTGGATGAGAGAGGGGCCATTGAATGTGCGTTAAGCTGTTGGGTAAGGAACGTGGGGGCTCAAGTATAGTGTGAGCGCGGTTGAGCAAGGCCTTCATGTCACAGATGTCATGTATTGCAAGACACGAGCAACATCGAAATCTCCTATAGTGTGCAGGTAGAGGCGGCAGTTATGTGAGGCTCACATGCAGAACTCGCATATGCGGATGAGCACAGATGCAAATTCCAGACAAAAGCAGAGACAAATGGTATCTAAGGTATGGAACGGCCTTTGCTTTGGCGAGAAATTCCCCAGCAAAAGCGGAAATGCGCAGCTAAGGGTCGATCATCAATCGCAGTCCCCCGTTAGGAGGTCGGTAAAGCGTAGGGAGGTAGAAAGTCGTCGGGGTAGGGAGTGTGCGTTGTCTATGAGTGCACTGTACTAGTAGATCTTTCTTGTATGGCCTCTCTCTATCTCTCTCTCTCTCTCTCTCTCTCTCTTTCGGTCTCTCCTCTCGGTGGTGGATGGCTGATGGCTAGGTAAAGCGCGAGGAGGGGCTGTCCACCCCCACAGTCCTCGGCCCCGCACAAAGATTGCCAGTGGGGCGGTGATTGGGTGGGTGAGCGAGTTTCACACGGCTCTTGGAATCACCAATTGATTCGCGGGCACGTTGTTGGCTTCTGGATCTTGTCCATTGATGGGGAATCTGAGCTTTACCTTTGCATGATCAACTACGAACAGTACCAGTCGTCTTAGCGGGGTGAATGTGGGACAAGGATCAGGCAGTAGTCAATCTGCTGGGAGTAGATCTGGTGGATGTACGGATTAGCCCCTGCTCTTTCGCGAATTGACGTCCTCCCATTGATTTTGACGTTATCTACAATACAATTCGATTATGTACAGCGTGCAGCAGCAAATTGCTCAGTTGTCCGCTTAGAAACATCAATATCTGCACGTCTCCAAGAATACCAAACTCTCCTACCCGTCCCCGTACGACGCTCACAGGAGGATAAGCTTTTCTTCAGGGGTAACAAAAGGGGGTGTGCCTGGCGGATGGTGGCGTTAAGACGTTTGACGATCTCGAGCATCTGGCTATTTTCATCGCACAAGGCATCATTGGCGAATCGCTACAAGCGGGCTCTTTGAGTATGTGTCCACCCGTTTCGGTACGGTATTCTTGGTGCGCCTACGGTCGCTTGTGGGTGGGTTGACGATGATGTCGAATTTCCCGAGATTGGAGCAACAGTCCGATGCCCTGGTTTGCACCATGCATCGTCGTCGCGTTGTCGAGTGTGTCGAATTTTGCCAGAAAACATTCCACAAGCTTAACGTCTCTTCTCCATCAACCACCCGGTACTCAGGTACCCAGAGTCGCCCATGGCCGTCCGCCATCGAATTCCTAATTGCCCAAGTATAGTGCGGCCGCTCCTGTCAGCTTCCCTTGGTGGGAGCTCCGGGGGATCGTGTTGCTGTTCAATCAGAAAAGCAACCTGCAGGACTTCCCGAGGCATAACAACAGGAAAGTCAACATGCTCTCCATCTGGTTCGATGACGTCCCAATTGAGTGATTTGGATGTGAATAGGGGTTTTGGATTGAAAGTAACTTTTTCAAGGGTAACTGGCCCATCGGCCAGATTTTCCAGCTGAGCTTCCAGAGCAAAGCGCGTAACTGTTGAGTACTGTTGCTTTTCGTTGCTGGCTGGAGCAGACGGGATATCTGACACTTTTGTGCGCACACTGAGACATGGCTGGGAACTGAACTGATATAGCTTTCTGAAGCTCCGTACCCGGCCACTGGATGCAGAGTTCTCCTTTGATATCGTAGTCTCGGAGTAGCTTAGACTTACGGCGAGGACATGACTGCCCTCTTCACGGAGATCAAAGCGTACAGTCTTCTGTAACGATTCTCCTGGCTCAACCTGCGATTTCTCTAGCCCATCATCGCTGGGCTCAAGATTAAGAGGGACAGTTAGAGATGGCGTTTGCATCTCTGCTCCTATTTTGATGGAAGTTACCACGCGTCCAGCGCCAGCTGGAAGCTCGTTATTAGCACAGAGTGTGCATGAAAACGTTTCCCCAACATAGGCGGAGCCAAATGAGGGTGGTAATGTCAACTGTAGAGTGTCATGAGCATCCAAAGTCAAGTCATATGACTAAAGGTAGCATACAATAGGGCTAAATATGAATTGATCATCAACTTTTTCGAAATCTGCATCTAGAGCAGCTTTATGATCGATTTTCAGAGACGAATCGGCTTGCTGAGCAGGAAGCGGAAATCGTTGTGACAGTGCTGGTCGAGACAAACTATCCTAATCAGTATGTGGCATTGTGGCAACGGCTTTTTTACCACCAACCGTAAGACTGATCATCCATCAGCCATCGTGAAAGTGGAGTATTTGATCAGTTGTCCAACCTTTCATGGAAACTGAGTGAGGTTCACGAAGCGGTTCCATAATGAGAACTATGCCCAAGGATCAACAGCCGCAACTTAGATAGACTACTTAAGTCTATACGTCAAATGCCAGCTGCATTTCGGTTGCACATCTCCAGGCCTGGGTTTTCTATAGCCCAAGAACCATCCAAGTAGTTCAAGGGATGAAGGAAAGGATACAAGAGGACTCGAAACTGCGGAATGGCTCCGTTCAATGATGCGCTTTGACGTCACTCCGCCTGGTAGGGCTGCAGACATCGCATGGACTCTCACGGTACCTACAGTCGAGAACATTTATTCAGTATCAGAGAACCGGCACCATCGAGCTGATCGATACCCACTAAGCCATGCACCAGCTCCGTGGATAGAGACATCGTAAGCTTTTACACGCCACTGGAGCCGCAGTCATGTCTTCAACGCATCAAACCAGGTCCAAAACTGCAACCACGGCCATGCTAAACAACGATCCCAAGGCCATGTTTGAAGAGCCATTGACTCTTTCAACAGACGAGTCATCTCTTCCGACACCAGTCCTGAAGAAACGCAAGAGAACCTTGGTGCAGAAAAAGAAGCTACCAGTAGTAGACCCGACCTCTGAAGCAAGTCTGGAAAATTCTTCTTCATCGAAGAAGAAGAAGACCGATCCACCACCTGGCAAGGACAAGAACGAAGAGAAAAGGTTGAGGGTATTCCGGAAACGCGCTCCACAGTCCTACCTCGAGAAATTACATCGAGCAACGTCACAGCGGTATGTTGCCCTACCCTCTAACCCTCACGTCCCCGGAAGCTTACGATATTCCCTATGCAGAATGTTCGTGATTGACCGCATCCATGGTGGCACCGACGATGTGCCCGAGGAAACCATCGAAATGGCCGGTACCACAGGCAACATCTACCACGTGTACATCAGTCATCTGCCCAGCTGCACCTGCCCAGACAACCAGAAGGGGAATCAGTGCAAGCACATCGTTTATGTAAACTCTACCGCTATATTCTCGATCATACCGCGATGGCACTGACTACCTTGCGCAAGGTCTTACACAACGTCCTCAAAGCCCCCGAGCACCTCCAATACCAACTCGCCTTCATCTCCTCAGTAAGCCCCCCTTATCCCTATCCCTCACCCCTCACCCCCAACCCCCACACTCTCCTGGCCTAATCGTACCACAGGAACTCCGCGAAATATTCTCCCACGCACCTACTCCCCCTTCCTCTTTCTCCTCCCCTTTCACCCCCTCAAACCGCAAACCCATCTCCGGTGACTGCCCGATCTGCTTCACGGAATTCGCCCCCACTGCCGAAGAAATCGTCTGGTGTCGTGCAGCCTGTGGCAACAACATCCACAAAGACTGTTTCGAGCAGTGGGCGCGGACTCGCGCTCGCGGGGTCGAGGTTACGTGCGTGTACTGCCGCACGCCGTGGCAGAAGGGGGATGAGGAGAGTGTGCGGATGGTCAAAGGAAAGGGGAAGGTGAATGTGGAGGGGTATGTGAATGTGGGTGGGGAGTTGGGGCTGAGTGCGGAGAGGGATTATTCAACATATCATCCGTATTGGGTGAGGAGGCAGTTTGGGGAACATTACTGAGGTTACTTGCCCTGTTGTGATTGTAGGGGCGTTTGCTTGATCGCTTCTGTTTCATGACCGTCGCAACGGAGCAGAAGGATGATGCTCGGAGTCTGTTCGCCTTTTTGCAATTTTCAGCGCTCCTTTAAGATACCCAGCTTCCAAGCTACGAAACTATAGCAATCTGTTTGTAGTCGCAGATTTAAATCGCTCCCGCAGTTCCCCCTGAAGTATATGCCAGATGCGTCCACCAAGCTACAACCTTATCTTACTTGCAGTCACCAGTTACCCCAGCTCCCTTCTTAAACCCCCACCATCCCCGCGTCCCCGGGCCCTAATACCCAATCACGCACAAATGCAAATGCCGCCGCGGGCGCATCGTACGGGACAGCATGCCCGGCGCGGAAGAAGTGGTGGTAAGAGAGACCGCGCTAGAACGGGTGGGAGTTGGGAGGTTAGTGGGGTTCGTGTGTGTATGGCGATGGGGGAAAGGAGAGAAGTGGGGAGAAGAGGAGCGGGGAGGAGTGATGGATGGCGTGCGGGAACAAGCGAAAGGTAAAGAGAAATTCTGTGTTTTGAGTAAGGGGGGTAGGTAGAGGAGGGGGGTGAGGTGTGGAAGAGTTGAAAACATAAGGAGGGGGTTTGAAGGGGAAGCAGAAGGGAAGACGAACCTCGCAGCCCCAAATCCCAGCCTTCGTGCCGTTGACGATGAATGGCTTGTCCGGTTTCTGCTGGAAGCCTTGTTTCCCGCCCCTATCGACTTCATCAATTTCCCACATCCCAAAAGAGGAAGGAAACCCCGCAAGGACCCACCAAGTCATGTTCTGCACCGCCACCTCGCTACCCCAATGATTAAGCAAGAAATCCCAATCCCCGCTATAAATATGCACCGGGAGTCCCTGCTCGAGAATCGTGGGCATGATGCTGTAGGCGGGTGGTGTGACGAATTCTTGTAGTAGGGTGGACAGGACGGTGTTGTTACAGAGGCGGAAGGGTTTCGGGGGGGCGTGGATTGCGTGCTTGGTGGCGGGGAGGTTGAGCTGGGAGGGGTTTAGGGGGGACGAGATGGGGGTATTGGGGGTACTTACGTAGTTGACGAAGGTGGTGGTGTCGGGGGCGGTGGCGCAGGTGTAGTGGATGTTGTAGGGGTTGAAGCTTGTGAGGGTTAGATGGTGTAGTATGGAGTAGTGAGAAGGGGAAAAGGGGGTGGGTGATATGAAAACTTACCATGGAATTTTGTGGCTGAGATAATCCATCGCTGTGGACCCGGTGGAACAGCCTTCATAGCATGTCATGACAGACTCATTGACCAAAGCCGGCGTGTTCGGATTGGCCACAGAACAATTGCTTCCTCCGCTCTGTCGCTTCTTTAGGCGGAAATTTCCACCCTCTGGGTCGCCTGGAATAATTGCTTTCCCTTTCGGTGGATAGGTGAGGTTTGCAAGGACTGGTCGAAATCCACATGCCTTGTCGGCGTCCTCGAATGCGGTCAGGATATTTTGGGGAATGCCGAGGAAGTGGCGGTGTTGGTCGAGAAATTTCGTGACGACAAGATCGGACATTGCTGCGGCGTTTCCCCATGTGCCATCACCGATACTGATGGATTTTAGGTTGATAGGCAGAGATTTCCTATTGGCGAGAATAGCTTGGGCGAAGTAGGGTATCTGGACCTTGTTAGCTGGAGGTTTTTGATAGATCCGCCGATCTATTCTTGTGTAATCTTCACGGCCATATACTTCAGTTCCATCGCTCGAAGAGAGCCCGTAGACTTACATAGATGCCCGCATAAGATTCGCCCATGAGATGGGTATTCTGAGACAACAAACCAGGGAAAACGTCATAGAATGCCTTTAGCCAACCAATGAAGTCTTGCGTGGCTATGGCATTGGTCGTGGCCGGATCATTGCCACTCGCGAATCCTGTTCCAATAGGCTGATCGATGTAGAGCACGTTTGCTAATTTGTTCCAGGAATAAGGGTTTGCTGACGGTATGGACTGGTTCCCAGCAAAATGAAGTGGACCGTTCTCTTTTGTCAGTCCATCAAGGGACGAGCATCCAGGTCCGCCATTCAACCAGACTAGAGTTTTGTCAGCAGGTCGGTCGCAACGACGGTGGACTCTCGCACTTATGAGGTTTTCAGTCTCGGTCTCTGCCTGGAAAAGCCAGAAGAAAAGTTCATCATTGGTGGTATTTGGAACTAATATTGTGCCAGCCCAACTCTTATGTAAGAAAGCGGCGTTAGGGAGAGCCCCGACAGCGTACTCGCTGGCATTGCGCCCAAGAGAAGTGACAAAATTCTGCGTACAGCCAGCATGACTGCTGAAGATGACGAGGAGGAAGCGCACAAACAACGACACGCGAATGATCGTAGCCATTGTGATGCGCTACTACTTGGTGAGGTTGGGATGACGGAGAAGATGAAGTGTGTTGCTTTTTGCATTCGGTTGCACTGGTGGACTATATATATTTTTATCTAGGGAAGAGCATACAATGTATTGCTATTGTGATCGGTTGTAATGAAGATGTCAATAAGAACGAGCGTAACGGGGTTCCACGCATATTCACCGTCCGGGCGTGTTGACGAGAAAACAACACGGTAAGCCAAACAATATGGACAACGCTAGTTTAACAAGTGACTGAGCCCAGCGCTTCGGTTTTTCTAGTCGACTTTCCGATCGCTAGCTCTGATGTAACATGAATGCGAAATCCCTTGCTACAAACACTGACAATTATGAGAGCTGAATATGGGCTAGGTGTTGTGCGATGCTCATGCTGTGATACTCATCTGCTAGACCGTTTACTTCGTCATAGTTCATAGAGAGAAAATCAGGAAAGCAAATACTGAGACAGAGAATAGTACAGTTGAAACGTTATAGATCCGTTCTCGCATATTCAACATTGGACCGTTCCTCTCAAACAAAAAGCTCAAAAGTGCTGCAACCTTGATAGACATGGTGTCGAAGCGTGGCATCTTGGGGATTCTGTAAGCCTACACCCGTCGAATATGACGTGTACCTGCTGGATTTCTTTCCATGGAAGTTCCCGGATGGGAAGTCTTGTGAAGTTCCTTGTGACCACAGCAGCCTGAACCACTTCACTTCCACCTCGAAGCCTATCATAAGATGCTTCCTCTGTCAGTCATTGTGACCAGGGCGCCAACCCAGTGAGTTGCTCCACGGATGATTCAGGCCCATCAGAGGGTTGGCAATAGACATCATAAGATCAGAAGGTAAGTAGTAATGCTTTTCCACAACAGCCTTATCCGTCTGTCAAGTGTTGAGGTTGAGATAGGCTTCCTGGGCAGTGACGTCTTGGTCGTCACGTGGTCGCTTAGATCGGTGGTATGCCTGCAAGCAGAACGCCACTAGGGCTTTGATTGGTGCGGGGTATGAAGATGCCCCTTTGAGGCTGTGGATGCCTCACTTTTCAGGGGAGACTTCTTATAGGCGCTTGAGATACATTGGCTCTTCCTTTATACTACAGGTCTTCACGCCTCCACACTGCATACCTTCCCAGCTCTGAAAGTCCGAAGTGAGAACGATCAGCGCAGGACGCAAGTCGGACACTGTGCAAACAGTCTGCCTTACTGGTTGCCCACCTCCAACCACGGTGCCCCCATACCTCGAGCTTGTCATCATCAAGGGGAAGATAGGTAGTCCTCGGACCTGTCCATCAGGGTGACTGTTCTCGATCACAGGCACAAACTCGACGATGACGGGGAAACACAAGAGCAATGACCGTACTCCGGTGTAGCCGGCTTACGAGTACGCTTCAGCTTACACGACGTGGTGTAACTGTGCACCGATACGAAGTCCATTTGCCTCCTTCAGGGTTTAAGTTATGCTCGCACACTGTGTCAAAGCGAAGACTTGTTCCACCCTACCGTCATCTATGTTAAAATCGATCCCATTGACAAGACTCCCGCATCACTGGTTGCCGTGCATCCACCCGGCTTTTCGGGTCACACTGATTTGATATCGTTGCTCACCCCCATGAACAGGATGAGTAAACCCGGCGGAATTGTCTACTTTAATTCCGATTGTATCTATTCCGGAGATTGCCCTCTCTTCCACAAGGCGAAACCATCCGAAACAGGCTCCGTGGCTTTGATTTGTCAACTGCGAGATGGAGCGCTTTGTCTCACTCAGCTCTCGGACAACACAAGGCTGGCATGACTCGTCTTCATGCGAACACACAGACCGAATGGGCGCGATGATCATTACCTTCCTGTCTCCTCCAGGTCATCTTCCTGTCGTCTATCCACGGTTATGTTTGAACGTTCGAGAGTACCTACATGCGGAAGCACTGGGTTCCGGCTTGTCTCGGTAAATCGTAGACAGGGGGGTGGAGGCGGTGGTGGAACGTGAAAGGCCGCCTCGTTTCTTAGACCGGTCAGCGGAATAGCGGAGATCCAAAAATCGGTCAACGCCAGGTTTTCATTTAGTGCCCCTGCTTGGAGCCAGCAGGGCGAACAAGCCCTTGACTTAATCCAATACCCTATCTTACTAACGACGTACAATTCCAGTGCCTCTGGAGTACATGGGCGGGCCGCCCTCAGCCTCATTCCTGTGATTGGTATACGTACCTCGAAAGAACCTACTAGCACATGTAGATCATGATGTCTACGACTCTCCTGGTATTTCTCTTGTGAAAGCTCTTGCGACGTTGAAGTATTGTTTGCTATCTGTTTGTAATCTGCTTGGGGGCCGGTGCATTGACTCTTGCGCTTCATCAAGATCATTCAAAGCCTTCTCGCAACGCAAAATTGTGTTGCACATGTACAGCAGTGAACATATTCTTTCACAGGAAGACAGACTTAAGTGTCTTTCATCGTGTGAATTCTTTTTCAGTGAACCTTTGAAAGTCTGCGATCAGCGACAATAAAGGCTTCCAAGCTGTTTGCGGGCAATCGGATTGCCACGTTTCTATGTGCTACATCCAAATAAAATAGTCTAACAGGACTACTTCAATCGAGCCGAAGTCGCAAAGCATTCTCTTATTGAGAGATCGCACTTTCTGTTCGGGGAGTGTGGCGACCAAAATCGCAATGACACTTCCAAAACCTGCGACAGCAAATCCTTCACTCTTACACGAATCAACAATGGCAGATCACTCTGCACGTTTGAAACGTCACAGCGCTCATAACAGTGACATCCACCCAGCTCCTGAGATATGCAACCCAACAATCGTTCTAGAAAATAGGCCATTCTCGAATCGTCCTTCCCAACAACGACTTCCAGCACAGCATAAAGCTGTACAAACTCGCTCACAGACTGTTATCGAACCACCGACGCTGGGCAATGTTCAAGAAGAAAGAAGTATGACACCCGAGAGTCTACAACGGTTCTTGACGATAGAATTGATGCGCGGATTACACCTAAGAACCGGCAGCCTCGAATATCTCTGGTCCGCTAGTCTTGACCCCCCCATTACTAAAGCGTCCCTTAGTGAGCTAGAATTAGCCAGAATCATCAACGATGCCAGGTTACGGCACGACCTCAATTTCGAACGAGAAGTTTCGTTCAGACCCAATATGTGCGGAGACCGAGGGAAGAGGAAAAAGCTAGAAGCAGATGCATACTGGGAGGCTTTGGTCATCGAGTTCGCAGTCTACATTAGACGGCAGCAAAGCCAGTTATCTGATTCCTTAATTTCAGGTTTGCCCGCTACCTCGCCTTGGCTGCATAGATCGTCCTCACTCCTCGGTGTACCACTTCGGCTGCCTCGGATGTTCAAAGCGGTTCAGGAAATCTTGAAGACTCTCGTTCCGGGTTCTGAGTGGCCCATAGTGGATGAGAGACTTGATATCGATTTGCTGTTGCAACAACTGGAGAAAGGGGTGTGCGATATCCCTACCCTGATTGAGTGGCTTGGCGCTCTCTTGCTATGCTGTTGTTCGCCCCAACGAGATCCTTTGGTCACAGGCATGGTTTCCAGAATACGGAGAGGATTTGAGAATGACAACCCACGACTTCTAGTCAAAGGTCTCAAAGATCTATTCGGGGTTCTGGAACTGATGAAATTGGTAAGCTTTTTCTCCCGAAATCAGTGCGACGAAACTAATATCTTCGTAGGATGTCGCAAACCACCAAATAAGATACCTACGCTTGCTCATGGTAGACGATACCATTCACTTCGAGCAAAAGATCTTCTTACGGGAGATATCGAACGGATTAGACTTAACAAATGTACGCGCTTGGTTTCAAGCTGTCGAGCCAGAAACCGGAATACAAGCGCCTCAACCCTTCGAGTCTCTGTCTGCGTTTACAAGAGGCACTATTGAGATGATCGTTGGCGGCTACGGCAGCGTTCCACCTACCTTCAGATTCGATGTTGACCGCATTGCGACTCTGCAGATGGAATTTGACCTCTCGCGGAAACAGGCAGCTTGTAGTCAAGTTTTCGTCAATACTCTTAACAGATCAGGTTGGAGCGGTTTACCTCCTCCACAAGCGTATAACAGTTTATTGTGCCGCATTTCTGCCATCGCAGCATATCCTCGGTTGAGTTCTGATCAACCACAAGCTTTCAGGGAAATAGCTTTGGAGATTGTTCGAGCAGCATATGAGCTGACGGGAAACACGCATCTCCCAGAGGAAGTACTGTTGGAAAACACGACAAATGCACTGCTACACCGATGGAATAAAAAGACAACGTTTTTCCAGGAACTACAGAATGCTCTCCACGACAAGTTGATAAGATTGGTCGATCAAGAGATGGCTGCTGTGAAGGATAAGACACCACTGCAGATACTAAATTACTTCAATCCCACTCCTGCTAACCCACCCGCCATAAATCCTTACGGCACTGTCCGAGACATGCCGGATGGACAAGGCAGTCTACAGGGTGTTGCCAAGCGCATAGCACATATCGCGACCCTGCACTGGAGAGTATGGGCGCCAATACTCTACGAACAACCTCGCAGGGTAAGTGCATCTTTACAAACCCAAGAGATGTCCGCCGATGGGGAGGTGGATCTGGCCCCTACGGCCCGTATGCTCATGTCGGAGCCAGAGTCCGCAAACAACATATTAAAAGGCAAATCAGTGAAGTCTGACGAGAGCTCACCAGATGGTTGGCAGCCTTCTCCTGTATAAATGCAATCCGAGCACTTGGGATAAAAGAGGATAATATCGGTATTGCTTAACGTCCTTTGTATTTGTAACATATTCTAGACCAGCATTAAAGTATGCACTTAGATATTCAAACCTGCGAATATTTTCTACTGAGGCCTCCAACTTTTGGCCATTTTTCAAAGGTAGCAGTAGCTTCGGAACAAACGCCTCTAAAGCTCATCTATCTATTCACCTCTCGGCGTTCGATTAAAACCCACTGACTCCAAGCTCAAGCCTAGATACATGTCTATGCACCTTCAGTCCACTCCAGATCCCTATCCCATCACTTGGCAGCCTCGGTCCCCGTCTTTTTCTTTGCAGCTATTCCGCCAAACAAGTCAGCTTCTACTCACAAAACCCCCAGATTCCTTCTTCCCATGCCCACGCCTCAGGAATATGACCCACCTTCTTCCTGTTTCGCCCGCATTATCGCCGCTTGCTGCTCTTTTGTACGTGCGAACTCAGTGCCGGATTGCTAGGTTTGTCAGCAGTAGGCAAACGGGGCGTAGGGTGGAGGCTCCCCATACTGTGTTTTTCTTTTTCTGCAACAGAAAGTTAGCATGTCTCCTTAGAAACTTACGGGAGGGTAGAAGGCACGGAAGACAGGGGCACTTTACCTGACCAGCCTGATCTTTCTGGTTCTTTTCCCGGGCTTTGTCACGCTGGTTGCCGCGGGCCATGGCGACAGTAGGGTGCGAGGTAGAGAAGGTTCACTGGCAAGCCTAGGAGGCGGAGTGAAGGGGATTGTGGTGTAAGATGTGCAGAGTTTTTGGGGGGGGCTCCTGGGGGTTCTAGAGGGAAGAGCGAAGCTGAAAGGTTTATTTCACATGGATAGGGCTGAGGGCAGGTCTGGCCCCGCCAAGCCTAAAGCGGAATCTGCCCTGCAACGAGGAATCTCGCCTGAAGTTTCTCTTGCAAGTGCCCATCTTCCATCTTCCATCTGATACATTCCGATTATCGAGGCTACTATGATTCAAACTCATCAGAGGCTCTGGACAAGTAATGTTTGGTGGACATGATTTAACCTCAGCGCGAGCGTCCAACGTCTCAGAGCAACGTGTAGGCGCCGAGACACGGATATGAAACACAGCTCCCACTCATCCCAAATTCGTCGCGCAACGATAACCACTACCTTTCGTCAGACTCATAGTCTTCAAGGTAACCTTGGCTCTCCTTGATGCAGAATTTAGGTCTCTCTGTTGAGATCTTGCTAAGGAGATGAGTGCATACGTCTGGAGTAATCTGTCGCTGTCCAATCCCATGGCGCTGTTCTGGTCTTCGCGCTCGAAGCTAACACAGTTGGGAAGCTCCAGAAGTGAAGCAGTGACCGTATGCTTTTGTTGGAGAGACAATAGACCTCCGTCGTAGAAACGCGGACCCTTGTCTCTATTCACGACTCAGTCTTTATTCACTGCTTTCCTTCTTTCTCACCACCTTCAGACCCTTGTTGTCCATTGTCCTTTGTCGAGTCTTGAAGACAAGACCTCTAACTCTCTTCAATTGTTCCTCCTTTCGTTAACATATCTATCTTCACGTAATTTGGTAATCGACTGGATCGATCTTTCATACATACTTACATTAAACCCAATCATCTGCTGATTCCTCTAATCAACGCATCTCGAGTCATCGAAGAGCTGCAACAACCTCGAATACTACCTCACCTCTCAAAGCAATGCCTTTCTTCAAGCGCTCCCTGGCTGGCCCAGGCTACATAATCCTCAACACCCTCCGCGTCATGAACATCATCGGCCTGACAGCCGTCATCGCGGCCAGCTGCGTGATGCTAGTCAAGACCTTTGTCGTGTCCAAATTCTTCTTCTTCGACGGCGTCAGCCATGTCATAAGCGCCTCTTTAAGCTGTACGTACGACCCTTCCGCCCTTCCTACACCATCTGCTCAAGACAAGCTAACAAGTTTCTTTCTCCCAGTGGCCCTCATAATCACTGAACTCCCCCTCTTCCGCTCCTACCTCGCCCGCTGCTGGCCCCTCCTCTCCCCCACCTCCGGCTTCGTCACCCTCGGCACCCTCATGATCATCCTCGGCGTCTCCGTCCTCGGCAACCTAAACAAAGAAGCCACCTCGGAAAAATCTCTTGGCACCAGCGCCTGGCAAATCGTCATCTCCAGCGGCATCGTCGTCGTCATCCTCGGCGCCATGAATATCTTCGCCAACTTCATGTTCCGTAATAAATCCATGGGCATCACCGCCCGCCAAGTCCGCGCCCACGGCGCCGTCGCCCCCCAGAAAGTCGCCGTCGCTTACAGCCCCTCCTCCGCCACCAGCCAACGCCGCTCCTTCCACCTCGGCCGCTCAGACACGCTGCCCAGCTACCACACGGGACCCAGGGCCGAAATCCGCCAGCAGCAGCGCAACATTTCTGCGCCCATCACCGGCTCTGGCCGCAACATCTCCTCGCCCATTACCGAGGAGCCGAGCCAGTTCTCCAAGTTCAGTGGGGCGCCGCAGATTGAGAGGCCGGATTTGGCACATCATCCTGCTATGATGGGCGGGTCGCGGTTTTAGAGAGCAGCGGGATGTGAGACGAGTGTTATTTTTCGATGTGTATTTTAGTAGGCTTGTGATGGTGAGTTTTGGGGTCGGGGAGGGGGGCATATTTGGTGTTTTGGGAGGGGAGGTAGATATCACACTCACTGCACACCAGCACGTGTTGGAAAGCACATTGGCATTGAGGGGAGGAGGGGTGCTGTTTTGGATGCCCATACGCTCTCTAGTGGTACGGCTATGGGATATGAAAGCCTTTCACTCTTTAGCAGTGCGGATTCAGGGACATGAAAGACTTTCCTTTTAGGCATCCACGAAGATTACGGCAGAACATAGTAGTCTTATGTCATTATCTCGATTCTTGTCACGTGCAAGCTATATTGTGACCGCACACTGCTCTAACATCAAACTGCCAATTTCCCATACAACAAGACCTTCCCCCCCCGCTATAACGATATCAATCTCCATAACAACAACAACAACATACATACCTTCCCAAAACCAACAGACATAATTTTCCTATGCACGTATTGCCCCCTGCCTCGATATACAAAGCGATATCCCTCTTGGTAACGATATCGCTACATACATATGTAGGCGGGAGTTCTGGAACATCGTTATAAATAGATATGTAGATAGATAGCCAAGGTCCTTCCTTACTGTTAATGCTATGTACATATATAACCAACTCATATGTACTACCGATCCAATCCAATGCACTGCACTCTTCCTCCTCCTCATCCCTCCGCACCGTTGCCCCTCCCTCACACATCTCCCATTGCCGGAGTTGTATAAATACTAGGACCCACTCTACCTGCTCTCCTAGACCTACAGGCAGTGCGAAAAGCGTAAATGCATCCATCTCTATATAGACAGACCTCACGGCAAACCAATATATCCAACACATCACCTAGGATATAAATTAAACACAAATTGTTTAATTGAGCGAAGCTACCTAGCCTATGTGAACGTAGCTTCATCAAGCTATCAAGCTATGTACATGCTGCATACATGCACCTATTCAGGTGCCCACTTATCCATCAGGACGCCCAGACAGACCGCGCCATTGCACCTCGCTTTGCTGCAACGGGGTATCTTCCCACCGAAACCGCCGTGCGCCGCCCGGAAAAAAGGAAGCCGCCGTGATGGAAATGCTGCGTAAAAAATTCTATGTAGATATGTTGGTACAAGGTTGATCCGTTCGTAATTTTCAAATTTTAGTCGTTTCCATATCCTATCCTTTCGTATCCTGCTTCTCGTTTGCTGGAGAAGCTCCTTCACGCACGGCGGTAAACCATCGTGTTTTGGTAGCTAGCCAGCGTGTCCGCTCGTTGGAAGATGTCCCCCTGGAACGATCTCTCCAACGAAGCGGATGCCGGCGTCGAAGGAACAGTCGCCTGGGCAGCAGGGCCCAGCGCCGCGGACAGCGGAGTGGCAGGCACACTAAATGGCGAGGAGCTTGAGCCGCCCGAGGAGCCGCGGGTACGATGGTAGCCATTATTGCCGTTTGTCGAAGCGGGGCTATCGCCAACAGAGGCGAAGCTGGACCAGGGAGACTTGTTGATGTCAAGGAATGCTGAGCGGGCGAGCTTTAGGACTGGACGCATCATTTGGATAATGTCACTGGGAACGATGTCGAGGCGTTTAGCATCGGCAATACCGTCCATGAGCTTGACGACGGAGTTGGTGAATTTGACACAGATCCTCCAGAAGTCTTTGGCGTTGCGGACATCTGGTTCGTTGAGCTTGATGGTAGAGAGGCGCATCTTAAGGATCTCGCACATCTCAATGCAAACGTGACTACGGCGGATGAGGGTGGTCCAGAGAGTATGGATGTTCGTTGCCGTGTAGGCTGTTCGCTGGGCGACTTCCAAGCAACGTGTGAACTGATCCAAAACTCCAGGAATAGTACACGTACCTTGTTCGACGGCTTTGGTGAGTGTAACGAAGATCTTTTCGAACTGTGTTTCATGGTCAGATCCGTCTTGGGGCTGCTGGAGGTTCTGGATGCCGTGCCCTACCGCCACGGCACTGTTGCTGCGGGAGCGGATCATGGGGGTTCCAGGGCCCATGAAGGATTCGCCAGATCGAGGAGTATTGGCTACGGAACTTGCGGCCGAGATAGGAAGAGTGTTCGTGCGACTGTTGGAACGACTTCGGCCATTGACGTACAAAGGGACTGTAGAGTTGGTCGAAGAAATTGAGTTGAATTGGCTGTGATTACTCGGATGTTGAACAAGACCGCCGTTCCTGAAACGTCGCTCTGGATTTGGTCGCTCACGAGTAGGTGTGATGGAGCGGTCGCGGCGTTTGGGGCGTTCCTCTTCAATGGTTGAAATGCGAAGATGGCTGCTCTTTTGCGTATTGAACCTTTGAGGAGTAATGCGAAGACTCCAACAGGCGTTGCGAGCTTCTATCAAACTTCCGTAGACTAGGAGGATCAGTGTGCGGATGTATCGCTGATCCCCGTCTGCTACCAGCTGAGAGAGGTTGCGTAGCAAGATATTACCAATGTGTCGGTAAGCTTTTATGCAAGCACTAGCAGCGAAACTAATGTTGCTCGTTGAACGAATCTTTTCCTCATGGCTAATGTTGGCTTTGGTGTCGATAATGTGCAGTTCCTGGTCTAGATGGTCGAGGTGGGTGATGGCAATATGATAGACACGCTCTAAACTCGACCTTTTGGAAGTTCCATCTTTGATCACACTGATTAGCGTCGAGATATGTGGTTGAACCTGGTGCAGCGAATACAAAACACCCTTAGCACCTTCGATGATACTGTCTGGTGAATGCGATTCGCGTTTGTATTCTGGCAAGCTTGACAGTCGACGCACAAACACGCCACGCTGACGCTCGGAGTCCCGCGGACTTGACGAACTACTACCTCCATTTCGTACACCATTGCTATGTTTGTCACGCAAGACCGAGCTATGACTTTGTCCGCGGAAATGATGGCTGTTACGGTTTGTTTCGTCAACAGTCCTCAGATCACTGTTTTTCTTGGTCACAATACCCATGCGTTTGCTGCGGTTATTCTGTGTGGCTTGGAGGATGCTCTCACTATTACTGCGGTTTCTCTCATTGCCGGCAGATAAAGGTGTTAAACCGGGACGACGCAGAGCAGCATTTTGCAGCACATCATTCTGACCTGACGCCACTCGATAATGAGAGCGCGTAGGAATTGGCGGTCTTTGGAAGCCAGGTGATCTCATATCTGAAGCTGATTCTGAACCACTTGTGCTAACTTTCACCGGAAACCGGAGGCTCAGATTACGCTTTAGAGGACGGGGCGTATCAAGCGGTCCATCACTGCTCGATCCATCACCAGATTCTTTGGCAGCAGCTTCCACTTTCAGGTGCTTCTTTATTCTCTTTGTCAGAAGCGTGTCTTTCTCGTTGTCCGTCAAAGTTGCCAATGAAGGGGAGTGGGTACCATCGCTGCCGTTCACAATACGCATCAGATCAGAAGAAAGTGGATTTCCGGCTAGTTTCAAAATTCGCAGCGTATCGAGATTTCCAAGGCAGTAGGGGATGGTTTCAATGTAATTATTCAAGAGAGAGAGGACACGCAATGCTTTCATGTTCCCAATCTCATCTGGTACCTTGCTGAGTTTATTACGGCTAAGGTCAAGGATCTCCAATTGAGGAAGTTCATATACCTGGTCGCCCGTTAGTGGGAGAGCACAGGTAAATTACAAAATGGGTTATTTACCGCTTTTGGGAACTCCTTGAATCGATTGCCGCGGAGGTTGAGATATTTCAAGAGAATACAGTCCGCGAACTTGTACGAGATATGCCAGATTTGGTTATGAGAGAGTTGCAACCTGCAATTCAAGTCGTTAGCCTATATGATATTGGAGTTCAAGATGCTTCAAGAAGGTCTTGAATTTTGAGATGTTGGTGGAAGGAGCGGACTCGTACATCTGGACATCTGGTTTCAGAATATCGACAACTGCTTCTGGGATCTTCTCTATGTATTGGTGGCTGAGATCGACGGTCAATTTAGGATTGACGGCCTCAACAACTCTCTCGCTTCCAGCGAGAGATTGCTGGATTCCTTGACGCGCCGTTTCAACGGCATCTCGAAAGAGCTCAATGGTCTCCAGACGCGAGAGGCCATCTTCCATATGTTCGAACGATTCTCGCGATGGACCTTGGTACCTTACGGGGTAGTCATAGTCGGCATAACGTCTTATATCTGCAGTCAGCAGGGGGCTGAATCCGAACTTAGGTGGGCGGATCTTACCCAGGGTAGAATGATTGTGGCAAAGTGCGAAAGCCATCGATTGTTTCTCTAGTCTCATCCCATCCATCGTCTGGTCTGGGTATTCTATCTGGCCTATGTTCCTTCCATACCTGGGGGTGGTTCAAAGGCTCCATGTTGTGGAGGTGTAACCGATTGTCCTGTCCCGATGACAAGACCGACCGACCGACCGACCGCGAAATAGAAACAGCTCAAAACCCTCAGAGATACCCTATCTGACGATGAGGGCACTCATAGAGTGTTCAAAGAATGTCGTTGGTGACCGTGTGCATGCGACAAAGAAAGAAGATGGATTTAACGAGTAGAAAGTCACAGTCGGCTTGTGGCTTGTGGCTTGTGTGTTCCTGCATGTTGCCGCTGTGACGCTTTGACACTAAGATAGCCGATAGCGTCCCTCAATCGTGGGTCTGACTACTGTCGGTGGTGGAGGATATATGATCCGGCTCCGATATCGCTTCCTGGAAGGGCTCTGTCTTGGACAGTTCATGGATTCATGGCAGAGGGTGCGGTCAAAGGTATTCTATCTGCAAAGAAGAAAAGAAGGGATTAGAGTAGAGTACTCGTATTGGTCTGAGCACATTTTGGATCAAGTAGTCAGGGCATGATTACAAAGTCGTGGACACTACGCCGCAAGTACCCCCCGTGAATCTGAAGACCGAACAAGAAAGAGGCATTAGAGCTGCTCAACAAGGTGTATCGTGGTATCACCCCATGGCGATCAGAACAGCTCGCTCTTCCAAGCATCGTCGAGCATATGATGTCCAGGCTACGGGAGATCTGTTGGTTAACCCTCATTCTATTCTTGGACTGGGCTTGTCACGGTCTAAAGGGCGCACCGCCAAAAGATTCCTGCCCTTTAGCTGGGATCGAGTCTACAACCTCCTCAACCGCGGCTGCTGTCTCAAGATCATCTGGAGACGTTGCCATGGATTCGTTGTCAAGGCCCGTATACATCGCCGCCTGTTTTTGCTCCATCAAAAGGACCTCCCCGGCGGCCCACTCTTTCCACTCCTCAAACACCTTGTCCTCCAGTTCCATTCCAATCTCTAGCATGGATTTACCGAAATACGCTCCTGTAGCTTCCGCCTCCTCCTTGGCTACCCGCCGCTCCACGTCTTCCTGAAGCCTCAGCTCGTAAAATTCCTTTCTTGCTTGATCGTAGGCTTGTGCTGGACTGATACTAGGTTCATCATGCATGAGCCGCATTTGCCGCTGGATAACGCTGGAGATGTTCAGCAAACGATTTGACTCCGTTGTGGACAACATTACCTTTCTCCGCTCACAGGCCTGTTGGACTGCGACATGTGGCTCCAATCGTCCCTCTCTGCATCCCTTCCGTCATTTTCGAGCACTACCCGCGGCCTCGCTAGCTCCCATGGATGGTCTTTATAGAATTCTCTCCGTAAAGCATCTTCCTCGTATACGATACTCTGCGGTTGGAACAATTTACTAGCTTTTTTTGTTTTCGATCTTCGTATCCGCTCTTGATGTCGAAGAGGTTGTGTTCGGACAAGTGTTTGGGCGGGAGGAATACTGCCTACAACGCTGTACCACGATGGAGTTCTATCGAGTCTCCCGGTAGCCAGGAGCTGGCTGGCGGCTTGATGGACTCGAAGGGGACGGAAATCGTAGCGCCCCATCCCAGAGTCCGCCTCGAGAATTAGTCGCAGACGTTGCAGAATCTCGCGCGGAGTTTTGGGAATTCAAAAACAAACGCCGAGAGTATTGTTATTGAATTTGGGTGATTGATGTATTCTGCAAAGATTCCGAGATTCCTCTCTTCACGGTCATCAAGCGACCGCGGAAGATTCCGCACACCTCCCCGGTTTTAGAGAGTAAGGTAGTTGACGATCAAAGAACATGGCGAAATCCAGTCAGGTCCCTCACATATCACCGCTGGTCCACCAACGACCTTGACAGGTCAGAATTTGTGTTAGGGCCAATGGCTCACTGGCCTCCTATCTGACGCCATGTTCTTCGCTTCATGTCCATGCCTGGTACCTTGCCGATGCGCAGCAACAATGTCACACGAGGGCGATCTCCTCACATCTTGAATGTTCTCTTCCCATTGTACGCTTTTGCACAGCCCTTTGTCTATTTTTTAGTGGGCGCGACCTGCAAGAAGCCCCTCCACCAAGACTACAAGAAGTCCAAGCCTAAGCCTATTACTACGCCCATGCCAGTTGCTCGGCATCAAATGGAGAGCTTCTTCGTTGATGCTTTGGTACAGGCGGCCTCATACCGGCCTCATGCTCGTCTTCCATCAAGAAAGGGTTCGTTAACAGAACCTGCCTATACATACCACAGGACCCGGCGACGGCACACCCAGAGCACCCTGAGGCAAACTCGGAGACTTCATTGCTCACCTCGACTGACCCAACCTCCTCTCGGTGAAGCTCTTGTCTCCCGCGAAGAATGCATACAAATGCTCGATTATTACGAGTTCTACCGGCACTCTTCTAGTACCCTGGCCTCAGGTGTGACACCGGAGCAACCACCTGTAGTTGAACTGATCTCTCCGACCAAGGATCCGGGGACTAGCCACGATCAATCGTCTTTGCAGATGGTGGAGAATCTCACATATGAAGAGAGGAGTGCCATTGAGAACCTCATGGTTGTCTTACATGACGAGGATGGGCCCCATGAAGCCATCTACGAAGCTTACTGTGTTTTGCCCTCTCCCAGAGTCTCCTATCTCCCATATGAGATCTGCCGCCTACTTCTCCGTCGACTTTCCGTCATCGAAAGGAAGAACAAGGAGGCAATGCTTCGCTACCTTTCGGTTGTGGATGACATGAAAGCGGCAGCTCTGCCCCTGAAGGAGTCGGAATGGAACAGTGCAATAGCATACGCAGGGCGTTGTTTCGCGCGTGTTCAAGCAACTGAAGTTGAGACGGCTCTGCATACGTGGAAGGAAATGGAGCAGGAAGCTGGCGTGCAAAGCGGGAAAGTGACATTTAATATTCTATTCGATGTCGCTGCCAGAGCTGGCAAGTATGTCCTCGCCGAAATGATCTTAAAGGAGATGGAGGTTCGAAAACTGAAACTCAATCGATACGCGAGAGTGGGGTTTATCTACTACCATGGGCTCAAGGGCGACGGGCAGGGTGTAAGGATGGCCTATCGAGACTTTGTCGAATCCGGGGGAATTATCGACACGGTCGTTATGAACTGTGTGATTGCATCACTCATTCGAGCCGGCGAGCTTTCGGCAGCGGAGCAGGTCTATGAGCGAATGAAGCTGATGCTATCAAAGAAAACTGGCGCTGTCGTACCCTCGATAGATTGGAAAGGTACCAGAGAACTTGGCCGTGTACTAGACAAACTGGCAAGGGTTCATGAGGCAGATGCTGAAAGGCTTCAGCAAATACGGAATGAGCAGTACCTTGGACCAAACCTGCACACGTTCGCTATATTCATAGATCACCACGCTACTGAAACTGGGGAGCTGCGGCGTATAGCTAAATTGCTCGATGAAATGCAGATGTTAGGCGTGCCGATGCATGGTAGGATTTTTCTCAAGATATTCAAAGGGTTTGCTTATCATGGTGGGGTGCGATATACATCGTGGACTAAGGGACGTTTGGAAGGCGTCTGGGACTCTTTGCTGTCAATATTGAAGCAGGAGTTGCAAGACGTGCATGTGATGAAATGGATGGTAGTTTGGGCTATCAGGGCCTTTCAGAAGTGTTGCGGAAGACAGAGGACCTTAGAGATATGGGAAGAGTTGAGGACTATGTGGGAACCCGAGGTGAGTGAGTTGGAGACCGTGGAGCACATACTGGGCAAAATATTGAGGCCACAGAACGACCCTGAGGGCAGAGATGACCAAGAAAGAGACGACCCTTAATGGCTGGAAGCCACGTTCAAGAGAGTCCATCCAGCCCCAATAAGAGCTTCCTCTTCAGAATGGAACATTCGGGTGTTTTCATGCTCTGAAATCGATGATGCAACACCACAAATCCATGGGTACCCCTGTCCCTTCCAGCCAAAAAATTGCATGCATCTCAGCGATCGATGGTGGAGAAAGAGCAGCTACCTCTCCCTGGTGCTTTCTATTCCGGTCCCCGCCTCAGAAGAGCAATCACCCACCGCTCTGCCTGGCTCCCACCTGGCACCTAAACTCACCATCTCAGAGGTCAGGGCGTCGCTCCTGCTAAACGCTCTGAATTTTCAAGAGCTCCAGCGTGCGGAGTTAGACTATGTACTCATGGTGGATCAAAGTCTTTTTTTGTGGCATTCAGTATTCAGGTCGATGAAGAACACGGAAAGATGTGTATATACTTCATGACAGAAATGTACTTGTTACTTTTGAAGTAATAGCCCAAGATCTCGCCATATACGACACGGACCATTGCACAGCCGCTGAGATGGGGCATTCCAAATCTGTTGCAAGATTACGGGAGCTTCCTCACTGTGAGGTATTAAATCGGAATCAGGGACATTGATTACATTCGACCGCTCTTCTCGAGAAGCGTTGATTATAAGGTATCGTCGGCTCGTTAAAGCCGAAATTTCCGGAACTTGGAAAAATTGTCATCCCTTAACCAGAATTTCGTCCTTCAGCACTCCAGTACCACTCCGCACCGAATACTTCTTATGCCCCTATGCCTTCCTTCCAGTTGCGTGGCCACGTTCCCCCAACCTCGTTCAGCGCCAGACAGTCTTTAGCGCCCTCAAGATTCATCTATGACTAGTCAGATATTGGCGCTCAGCATGCTAGGCGTTAATCTATCTATCAAACTGAGAACAATAGCTCATTGGAACAGTACTGTCTCATCCTGCTTCAGCGCCAAAACCGCCGGCTACGCCATTCCATGCCCATAGTCCTTGTTGTCCGAAACCGCAACATCAAGCACACCACGTGCCTTCAAGTATCTCATGAGAACATTTACTGGGTCCCCAATAGCCTCGCCAGTGTACGCCGATTCAGAACGCGTTGTCGGGAGCTCAGAAGCTAATTCAACTGTCGCCACAAGTGAAGTGCCGCGGGAAGTGGTGATACTCCCGGTCAAAGCTTGGAGTTGTTTGAAGTAAGAGATACAAAAGGGACACCAATAACCTTGAAAGTCTGCCAATGTCTACCACTGGGCGTAGGTGCGTAACGGGGTACAAGAGCAGGTCGCATACAGACTACGAAAAGAGAGCGAGATGCCGCACGCAAGGTATCGGATCCCTTAAATGGATCTGACATTGTTGAGAAACTGAGGAAGGAAACGGTTCCGAGCACAGGAGCGACCCAGAGCGCTTTGCAAAGAGTCTCCGGTTGCAGTCTTGGAGACGAGATGTATCTTGTAGTTTGGAAATCTACCTAAAAAAGACGTGGGCTCTTATGGGGCTAAAGAGACCATGTTGCAAACCCGGAGGAAGCAGTCCGAGACTGGAATAAACCAATACTATACGTAGAAAGCAGCTCCAGACTGAGAATGGTGACGATTTTACGAGTCATGCTGTGTGGCGATAAATGATCCCGATATTCTGTGTTGCCCTGTATGGCACCAAACAGGCCGCAGCAGCTCCAACATGTGGTTGATGTTGGCTGGTTCCACAGTATTTCGAGAGAGAAAGATCCAAACCACCTGTCAGGACATGATAGCAGATCAACATGACCCCTGTAATCCATCCTCAACTTGCTCTGTCGTACGGAGTACTACGAAATAAACGAAACCTTCGAGTCTTGGCAAATTGGAAGAGATAACACGCTAGCCGATAAGCGGTTACTTCAAAATTCAAAGAGTTTTGGGGGGAGTCCTAACTCCTAAAGAACGCGATATCTGGAGCAATGAGTCGCAAACACTAGAGTAGCGATCCACATCGACAAGTGCATTGACATTGACGGATGGGATGGAGGAATTGTAGCGACATCATGGGCACCAGATGTGGGCTAAGCCAAGATGATGATCCTTGCTTGTGTCGAGATGTTAGACGTCATAGAGTGGAAGTCGCGGGTATCAATTCGTCTGCTCCAGTCTCCAGATTTCGGTGCATTCCTACTCGTATTATAGACGGCCAATTGCTTTGGACAGTTAATTACAGCATAGTGGGCTTTGCTGCTCGATACTAATCACACATACACATTAGATTTCGCGCGTTTAGTTCTCGTCACTGTTCCTCGTTCTCTGTATAAATCATTTCAGCTGGAATAATAGACAAGCTGTCTCCTTCGATCATCGTTCGGGCTATTGGTAACCGTTCAGTAGCAACGGCTGCTTCTAGGCTATCTGCCGTCTCCCACCAATTCTCTACTTCTCAGAAAGCCATGGCTCCCATCAGCAAAGAATGTGACTTTCTTGTCATTGGTGGCGGCAGTGGAGGTCTAGCCTGTGCAAGAAGAGCAAGCGGGCAACATGGGGCAAGAACAATAGCCGTAGAGAGCAATCGGCTCGGGGGAACCTGTGTAAACGTAGGGTATGAATTGGGTGTCTTTGCGTTGGCAGATGATAGGGACTAATAGAGAACAGATGTGTTCCCAAGAAAGTCACCTGGAATGCCGCAGCAATTGCTGAGACACTTCACGAAGCTGCTTCTTACGGATTCCAGGTTACAGAGACAGCGCCATTCGACTTTACAACGTTTAAGCACAAGCGTGATGCCTACATTAGACGTTTGAACGGCATTTATGAAAAGAACCTGGGAAATGACAAAGTAGAATATCTCCACGGTCGCGCCCACCTCCTTTCGAAAAACGAAGTCGAGGTAAACCTTGACAACGGCACCAAAGAAACAATCCGTGCCAAGAAGGTCCTTCTCGCGACAGGCGGCCACCCAAACATCCCGGATCTTCCTGGTAGTGATCTCGGCATAACCTCTGATGGCTTCTTTGACCTCGAGAAACTCCCTAAACGCGTTGCTCTTGTAGGTGCTGGCTATATTGCTGTTGAAATGGCTGGTATGTTCCATCATCTGGGCAGCGAAACACACCTCTTCATCCGCCATGAGACTTTCCTCCGAACTTTCGACCCCATGATCCAAGAAACGATTGTGGAAGAGTATGAGCGCCAAGGCATCCATATCCACAAAAATTCCTCACAGTCCAAAATCGAAAAGCTCTCCGAGCCTGGCTGGATGAAAATGCACTACAAAGATTCCAAAGGCGAGGGTACGATAGATCTCGACTGCCTCCTCTGGGCTATTGGGCGCAGCCCCGAAGTCGAAGATCTGGGTCTCGACAAAGCGGGCGTCAAGCAAGACGAAAAGGGCCACATTATCGCAGACGATTACCAAAACACCAACGTCGATAACATCTATTCCCTCGGCGACGTTTGCGGTAAGATAGAACTCACCCCAGTCGCTATTTCAGCAGGGCGGCAACTTGCCAATCGCATATTTGGTGGCCCGCAATTCAAGAACGCAAAACTAGATTATGAAAATATACCTTCTGTCGTATTCGCGCACCCTGAAGTCGGGTCCATCGGCTTGACTGAGCCAGAAGCCCGCAAACAGTACGGCGACGAGAACATCAACGTATATAATACATCTTTCACAGCCATGTACTACGCAATGATGGAACAGGATCAAAAAGCGCCGACACGGTATAAGCTGGTATGTGCAGGGGAAGAAGAGAAAGTAGTCGGACTGCATATCTTGGGTAGTGGGACGAGCGAGATGCTGCAAGGTTTTGGGGTTGCTGTGAAGATGGGGGCGAGGAAGAAGGACTTTGATTCTTGTGTGGCCATCCATCCGACGAGTGCGGAGGAATTGGTTACTCTAAAGTGATAAACAAAAAGATACTAGGATGAATGCCTCTTTGTATTGAAGTATCTGCATCTTCGGTACCCTATCTAATCGTTAAAATTGTAGAGCTTGTTGGCTTTGTTTGAGATTATGCTTGAAATAGAAGAACGGTGGCCTACTGTAGATCTTGCATTGTGATGCATCATCCTCGTTGCTATTGTATGTTGGTCTTTGGCGGCATCGTAAGTAGGCTGTAACCTCACGATTGAGGAAACGGAGTATGTGGAACGTCTGGTTATCTCTTTCAACCAATGATCCTTAAGGAGATGGGCCAACTGTCCATGTAGTGATCTGCCAGCATCCCTAGGCTGAGTGGTCGGTAAGGCAACAATAGCCTAGTAACTCTGGAAGCTGAAAGACTGAACTATCAACCTCTGTGCAGAAGTACAATGCGATCGCATCTCAACGACTTGTTAATCACCGATATCTTATTTAGTTAATCAGGCTGTGGTTCGTACAGTAGATGCCAGGCGGGGCATCTTGCTCAAAAGACTTTGATCACGGATGACTTTCATGGGGCCTAATGGCACGAGACTTTTCACTGAGATGGCCCGGATGATCCAAAATATGTCCTGCCTAGTTTTCGTCGCTGTTGGTTCCCTTTTCTCATCAAATCGTCAACCACTATCTATGATTTTGGTGCTGTCATTTCAGTGTTCCTCGGGCTTTCGGATGAGTTCGCCTTTTTCATGATTTCACGTTAGCTTGGCACATTATGATTCAATATGTTGGGTCTTGTTAAGCTGAATCTGTAATCGCCATTCTTTCCTTATCTTCGACTTGGGAGTTCCCTATTGAGATGAAGTTTCCGAGACTTGAGGGATGACAGACGGCTTCTGACTATAACGGCTGACGACTCTTTGATATCGAACTCTCTTCTCCATGTCATATAAAGCTTCGAGTGACAAAGAGAGAGCCGGGCTACTTAGTGGATATACGGACGGAAAGAATTCTCGTTGGCCGAATACTATGTCATTCGAATACTCAGATTGTTGGCGTTCAAGGATTAAAGGCGAGTAGGTGTCAAGCAATGCCTGACATTCATCAAGTGCTCCGAGTATAATTGGACCTTGCTATTACTTGAAATTCGAAATCCTCCGAATTGTCGCTGACGCGATTCACACGAAAGCCTTGGTCAATCAAGGAAAGTGTGTTTACAATGTTGCAGCAGTGTAGAGTATTGCACAGTCAGAGCATGCTACATCTCCACACAACATCGTTGGACAATACACAGCTGACCTTCAAGGAACTGTTATATAATAGCTGACCATAGACCCACCGTTCGAAACGAAATACAGGCACAAATTTGCAGTAAAATTATAAGAATTCGACAGCATTTTATCACCTCGAAGCAACTCCTTCAATAATGAAGCGGAATCTTTTCCAACGTCTGCTGCCTGGCTCAAAGCAACCAACATTCGGACCTTTCCCGCACCCCAACAGCCGCAAAAATGTCAAAGCCCCTGCAAAGCCACTCCAGAAGAAAGATATCAATTACGAACAGAACAAAAAGGAGATTACCGCACACTTCAAGCGCCAGCAAGATGCTTTGACTATCGTGAAAACTACAACGACGTCCAAGGGCAAGACTATCGATTGGATTCCCATTGGCTCGCAGGGAACCATTGCCACGCCGCCGCCCCCACCTGCGACAGACCTGGAACTGCGGGATGCAAGACACAAAGCAACCCAAGCCATCCCTGAATTGGCCATGGAGGGCGCTGAGAAGGGTCCTGAAGGAACTGTTCCAATCCTCCGCAAGAATTTGGAAAAGCTGGGATTCACGCAAAGCCTAGACATGTATTTATCCAAGACCAAGGGCAACAAGATAGGCTCAACGCACATGCCCACCCCATCTGTCGCCGGTGTCCACCGCTACGCAAACTCGACGCAGTCAGTAACCAACTACGGCGGTCAAGGTGTCATATCCGGCTACTCGCCCTATGTCCAATCCTCCAACGACTTCTCGCTCCTCCAAATCGGCTGCCTCGGAACCTCCCTCGGTTACTACCAAACCGTCGAAGTCGGTTGGCAAGTCTATCAAGAAATTGGCGGCGACTTCTCCCCGCACCTCTTCACCTACTTCACCAACAACGGCTACCAACAACAGGGCAACAATCTTGGCGGATACAACCGCGACGTCCAGGGCTGGGTCCAAGTCGATAGCACCATCTTCCCCGGCTCAACCTTCACCCCCTACAGCGTCCCCGGCGGCAGCCAAGAGGAAATCGGCATCAAAGTCCAGCAATACCAAGGCAATTGGTGGGTCAATGTCCAAAACACCTGGATCGGCTACTACCCCGGCAGCCTCTTCAACAGCGCTGGCCACGAGGGGTCCACCATGCCCGACCACGCAGACGTCGTTGGCTGGTGGGGCGAGGTGTACGATTCCGAAGGTAGGACGACCACGGATATGGGCAGCGGGCTTTTCCCCGGAGCGAACGATGTGGGGAATGTGGCATATATGCGGAATCTGCAATTCCAAAACAATGCGCCGGGGAATATGTCGGATTATAACGCCGCGGCGGGGAATTCGGATCCCGATATGTATCAGATCGATGCGCATTTTAACAGTGGGACAACTTGGGGGAGCTATGCTTGGATTGGAGGGCCGGGAGCGGGCTAGGTGGGTGGTTGGTTGGCGGGATCTTTGTGCGTGGTATGGAATCGTTCTTGTGGTAGATGACGGATAGAATGGTAAACAGGATGTAGGAAATGAGGTGGTAGGTCAAGAGTTTCCTAGCTTTGTCTTTTTCCTTACGAAGGTTCGAATGTCACGGTCGTTGTAGATACTCTGCTTAGCCAACTCACATAATCCTTTCTTATCCCCGCATATTAAACTAGAAAGAAATCCGGCGCATCTTGTGGTCGTTTTTGATCTTAACAAATGCCCACAGTCGCGTAGCCTCGCTCTCGTTTTCTCGTAACAATCCTTTTCCATGATCATTCTCTTGTATTCCAGGAATTACGAGGACTGCAGAAATCGGTAGATCCCAAGTACCGCCGATCTCTCCCCCCCCTCTTTAAACCAGGATTCTACGCATCTACTTGAAAAGTCCCTACATTGCACGGTCTCTTATCCATCCCCCACCCCAACCCCCTTCTCCACCACCCTTTCCCTACAACCCATCTCCCACCTCACCCGCCCCTCCCACACCATCGATTCCAAAACCGCTGGGCTCTCATATACTGTAGCTGGTCACACATCAAGAAAGCTACAGTAACCCCTTCCGCAACTCGCGATAATGCTCCCGATACCCACCACCTCCGGAATCTCAAGCTCGACATCCCGCACAGAAGTTACGGAAGAACGCCCACCAGGTTTCTCTGCTAGCTGAGATAGCAGTATGTCCCGAATAGATATGGGGGGGGGAAGCTCGCCATGCGCCTTGTGTGTGCAAAAGACTAGGTATCACCAACCACCCTTTACAAATATCGTCACTCCACCAGGCGTGGCTGACTCATACATGCCTTTCTGGCAGTTTGTGACGACAGACCCGCAATAAATATGAAAAATGAGCTCGTCATTCGCCTTGTGTGTGCAAAAAACTAGATATCACCAACCCTGTCTACAAATATCCTCACTCCACCAGGCGTGGCTAACTCATACACGCCCCTCTAGCTGTTTGTGGCGGCACACCCGCACAAGACCTTTGCCCGTTTCCCTGATCTTGGTTGGTTTTTTGCAACACCCATCCCAACACCCCCGTTTACTTGCAGAATATGCAGTACCCCAGCAATCCAGGTCCGCCGGTGCTACCCCCGCCTCCTACACCGAAATCCTGCGCCGCCCCGCTACCCCCGGCTGCAATGTCCTGCCCAGCCGCCTACCCATTTCCCTACCCGTTCGACTACCCATTCTGATACCCCTCGTTATCGACATTGGTGCAGTCGCCCGAGTTGGAGCAGAACCCGCAGTGGCCGCCGTCGTCGGTGTTGAAGTTGCAGTCTTGGTTCTGGGTGCAGTTGAACTCCCAGCAGTAGTCCATTCCTTGGCGGCTTTTGAGGGTGGGAAGGGGGAGGGCGGTGGTGAGGGGGAGGAGGAGGGTGCGGGGGGTTGGCTTCAACTTTTTCAATTTTTTTTCTTGGAAAGAGAGGGGGTTGAGGGGTGTGAAGTGGTGGATTGGGGTGAAGATTGGGGTTGGGAGAGTATTTGATTTTTGATTTCAGCCTCGAATTTTCAGAGGTGAAAGGAGGCGTAGAAGAAGAGAAGAGAGATGAATTATTTGACAAAAGACAACCAGCGGCTGTTTATATAGACTTCGGAAACGCTCCTTCCCCACACCATTCATGGCATTTTTGCTCCACGGGACGTTGTGACGAGAAGATCAATGAAACAGGAGGGGTATCTTCTTTGGGGGGCCCACATATCTCCAGGCCTTCCATCAGAAGAAAGAGGCTTTTCCAATAGGAGATGGGTAACATTTTGCGTATGGCACAAAATAGCATATTTTGACCAACAATCTCTGCAGACTGAAGCCATGTTAAAATCTGTTTCCTGACGCAAGCATCGTAAGGAGACATGAATGAAGACGTGAGACTGTCAAAACTATCGTTCAACCTGTTGATGAAGTAGAGAGTAGCCCACACGTCAAAGAACATAAGTGCGCTCTTTCCGCTTCGGTTAGAATATTTCAAACTCCATGAAACAATTGAACACCCCGTGCTTTCCATCCACGATGGCGGTTAAGTATGGTATCGAATAACCTACTATTTTGTGTTTATTAGGGCATCTGGTTGAGTGGCTGGAGAAGACATAGGAAATGAGATGCTATGTTGTATTGTGCCGTGCTGCCAACATTAGTATCGCTTATCACTTGCCAGCCGAGTCTGTGGTCAGGAGGTGGAGGGTGATGATGGCCTAGCATCGAGTTATCAATTCTCTAAGCAGACAGAGCGAAGTCTCGAGTGTCATCATCTAGGCAACCATTCAACCTCTGGAAATCAGCTTTACACAATACATGAATCGAGCCGCGATGAAAGGGAGAATCCATCTCATGGATAGGGAGCGATGTTGAGCCTCGATCTAATATACGGAATGCTATATTCATGGATCGTCCACTATGAAACGAATGTTCGTTTTTCAATTGAGACTTTAAGTGTTAATGGCTGAGATCAAGATTGTGTCTCTTGTATTTCCCTTCTTCTTTCTATCTTGCATGTCAATTATCCATTTCGTGTACCGGAGCAAGTAAACACTTGTGTAGAGCGAGCAGGAAAATCAGTCACCAAAGACTGTCAAAAAGTAACAATCAAACAAGCGGTCTCCGGGGAGATATCCACATGGAAGAATGGCCTCATTGTTTTCCTGAAATCGCACAATGAATGACTCACATTCGATTGCAAGACTTGCGCGATAAGAAGAATTGGACGGAGGAACATGTGGAATGGCATTCAAGCTTGACTTTCCATACCTAAATTACGACTTAGTCCGGCCGTTGACCTGGCGTGCCTGGCTATAAGTCATTTAGTACTGACTTTTGAGATCCGACGGACCACGATGGCGTGGTGGATGGCTCATCACTTGGTCGAAGTTGCTTACGGAGTTAAAAAGCTGCTACATAATCCTGGATCATTCAATGCTCAAATCGGCCGTTTTTGCTTCTATTCTCCGATTGGCAATGCTAAAAGATGTAGGGCAGCGCGATCAAATGCACCAAAACAGCTCCCAATCTTACGGTAGCTTTCCTCTCTCCACACGCACAAATACTATTCCCAACTCGATTATTTCTGCTCGCAGCTTCTCAGTTTTGATACATACTAAACGACCTGCCATGGGCGACTCTCACCCCTCCACCGAAATCTTCAACCAAAAAGGCCTCAAGTACGAAGAAGCCTTCGGCCACGACGCCGGCCTCCAAAAGAACGTCCAGAATTTCCTCGAGCTCCTCCCCGCCAACGCTCGAGTTCTAGACTGTGGCTGCGGCACGGGCAAACCCGTGTCTCACTCGATTGCCGCATCAGGACGTCGAGTACATGGGATCGATCTCTCGCCAACAATGGTCGACCTCAGTCGCAAACAGGTTCCCCACGGGACCTTTGAGAAAGTGAATATGCTCTCGTACGCTCCGTCGGATAAATTCGACGGAGTCGTGGCGTCGCTCTCGTTGTTTGAGCTTTCACGGGAGGAGCTCACGACCATGGCGCACAAGTGGTTTCAGTGGCTTCGGCCAAATGGCCTTTTACTTATCCTGGTCATTGGTGCTGACGATGTCAAGACGTCGCCTGAGATGTGGGATTCGGACGGTCAATGTGTTCAAAGGATCGGGTGGACGTTTATGAGTCGCACCGTTTACATCACCTTGTTCACCAAGGCTGGTTGGAATAGCTTGCTGGAGGGAGCGGGGTTCAGCATCGTGCACACTGAGACTGACACGTTTGTTCCTGCAGCCGAGGGCTGCGATGTGGAGCCGCATTATTTCGTGATTGCTCGGAAGCCTTCCAGCGCTTAAGAATTAAGACTGGTAAGGGGTGAGGTGGGGATGTTTTATGATATGGACATGGCGAAAAGCTGTTGGTTTTGAAGTAATGATGTGATTGAGACACCTGCCGTGTACTTCCACTACTAATCTAACAATGCACAAGTCTAGCTAAACATGTGAAAAGATACTATCCTGTTAAACATGGATCAAGAAGAGAGCTGTGAATGCCATGGAAGTCCGCAGCGGATGTCTAAGAAAGGGGCCCATCGTTTTGCAGCGCTTAGATAATTAAGACCTCCTAGGCAATGGAGAACAACTGGCCAGCATCACTGCTACATGCTGCAGAGCCTAGCTTGGCACCAGCTGGAACGAGGCAAGTCGCACCCTTTGCGTTTTCTGGAGCTAGCTGGACGCTGGATTTCCCAGCAGTGAAGGTGAAGAGTTGGGAGTCGGTGACGAGTCCTTCTGTAAATAAACATGTAATGTGAGCGAGCCATAAATGTAAAGGTACAATGCTTGTTACGTACCTCCGTCAGCACGACCACCACAGGAAAAAAGTACAACCTGATCGCCGGCAGCGCGGCGAGGGTCGAAGTTCAAGCAGCCCTGGGTCTAAGGATACCACGCTGTCAGTCTTACGCCTTTTTCAGTGAGGACTGATCATTCCTTACCAAGCTGCTAACAACAAGCATGGAGTTTGCAGCGCTATTATGCTTGCCCGCAGTAATAATATCAAACTTCTCATTCGCGCTCCCATCACAAGCCTTGAGCTGGACAGGAATTAAGTTTTGGCGGAAGTCGCCCCCAAGTGGATCGATGAAGAGGCATTGACCGTTGGCTGCTTTGAGGGTGGCAGAGGAGAAAGCTCGAGTGGCTGTGCCATCGCGGACGTTGGCTGCGGTGGCGGCTTGGGGATTGAGAACACCGCCGGCGCGTGCTACGGGGACGGCTTGGAGGGTGGTGTTCTGTCTGGTGTATAGAATTCGTGCCGAGTGTGCGGTGTTCTGAGCCCGGGGTTGTATCAGAGCAGATGCAAGGTTCTCTCTTTCGAAAGTGGGAAGAGCGGAGGCGAGGGCGGCGGAGCCAAGGAGCAGAGCAGTGAGCGGGGCAATCATGATTGCAGTATGGGCCGATGAAACAGAAATAACTTGGCACAGTGGAAAAGTAACTTAGGGAGTGACGAATATGGAAACCTGACCGGCAGGGAAGAAAGGAGACAGTAAAGGGATACCCAGAAAACAGAGACCTGTAAACAGAAACGAAGAAAATGGTCGATAAATCGAGGAAGGCATGTCTCAAATATAACACTCAGAAACCCTAGGCGCCGAACACGCTTCTCAAACAAACACAAGCACAGAACAACCCCATAGCATGAAGCCAAGTCCTTGAAACGTAAAACCAGTAGATGAGAATATTCGCATGAAGAGCACGGAACACCAGCTGGCCAAATCGTCATGTCGACTCTTGGCACTACCGCACACCAGCAAGAGCTGACGATTGGACGATCTTGCCTCTGCTGAGTATCATGATCGAGCATTGATCAAGGTCCTGCTGGATTTCCGAGGGGAAATGGGCTTGCCAAAACTGCTCATGATCGATTAGCTGGTAAGGCGGCGCTTCGAAACCTTCAGTCCACTGCTTGCATTGTTGGATCTACAGTCGTAGACTTGTAGTTATCGATTTTCGTGCGTTGGGGGTGCGGATTGGCTTGGGGGAGATATTTCTGAAACCACGGGGATTTCAGGCGACGTTAGATGCGATCAAAAGCCATTACATAAGCAGGGCGCCAGGATCCCGCGTCGCGTTCATCCGCGTAGGACTTTGACAACCCTTCCAGCGTCCCTTGATACCTCTTCTCTCGCCCACTCAGCAGCCCCAACATCGCACCTCATCCGCAATGGATGGCCTCCCGACTCTCCTGGCTAACCACGTGCAAGCTCTCCCAACTCAAAACTATCGCCACCGCCACAGGCATCAACTGCAGCGGCACAAAACCCGTCCTAACCTCGCGCCTGCTCGCCGAGCTCCCCCACTCAAAACTCGCTCCCAATGACAACCCTAAAAATGGCGGTAGTAAGAAAAAGGAACCCAAACACCGCTCCATCATAAGCATCGACATGGGCATCCGCAATCTCGCCTACTGCCGCCTCGTCCTCCCTTCCTCGCCAACCGCAAAACCAACCCTCACCCACTGGACCCGCATCGCCATCTCCCGCAAACAGGCCTCCACCCCCGCCGCCCCGGAAGCCTTCGACCCGCAAACCTACGCCGCGCACGCTTACGCTCTCGTCACACGCACCTTGCTCCCGCTCCACCCGTCTCAAATCCTCATCGAGCGCCAGCGCTTCCGGTCCATGGGCGGCAGCAGTGTCCAGGAATGGACGCTGAGGGTGAATATGTTTGAGGCGATGGTGTATGCGGTGCTGAAGACGGTGGGGGAGCAGGGGGTGTGGGCGAGGAGGGTGGATCCCGTTGCGCCATCCAAGGTTGCGAAGTTTTGGGTTGGGGAGGGGGAGGGAGGGGCGGAGGATGGCGTTGATGGGACCGGGAAAAAGAAGAGGGGTGGGGCAAAGAAGAGTGCGAAGACGAAGAGCGCGAAGATCGGCCTTGTAGGCCAATGGCTTCCGGACGGCAACGTCATCACGCTAGAAGGACAAGCAGAGGACATGGCAAAGGCGTACATGGCCAAAAAGGGAGGTGGCAGGAAGGTGATGATTAAGAGCACGCTAGTGCTGATGCATAATACCGCGGTACAGGACGAGAAAAGCGAAGAGGAGTTGGGTAAATTAGACGACTTGGCAGATTGCCTTCTGCAGGGGATGGCATGGTGGACATGGGAGGGAAACCGGAGGCGGGTTGTGGAGAGAGGCATTGACGCTTTAGATGAGATGTAGAGTAACAAACTCAAGGCTTTCACACGGAACACTTGATCTGCGTGGACTAGGGAGAAGAGCATCGTTAAACCCACCATCTGCGTACCGCCATCTGTCAAAATCCCAGCCAAAGCTCACGTGTATGTGCTGGAAGTTGTAAAAGTACACAGTTATCGATTAAGCTCAAAAAGCAGCACGCATGTCACATCCCCTCCCCTCAAGCACAGCCATTAGCAAAAACCATCAGTATGCCCGCACCTTCCCCACGTCCCCTCATCCCCATCCCTCATCAAAGCACACCCGCCCCTCACGCCGACTTCTTCAACTTCTTAGCCTGGTTAGCCACGGCCCCGGCCCCCTCCTCGCTCTTACGCTTCGCTTTCTTCGCAACTGTAGCAACGCTCTTTGTCGCAGCAGCAGCAACGCCTTCCTCACCATCCGCTTTAGCCTTGCCTTTCCCACCTTTCTTCACCTTGGTGACGATGATTTCCTCCGAGATCACCATGGCGGTGTCGCCATGGGGCGGACTGACAACCACAGTCTTCTCTTCCTCCTCGATAGCAAGGCCCTCGGCCGTCTCCCCGAATACCGTCTCGGAGACTATCTGTGCGATCGTCTTTGACTCTTTCACAGGCACGGTATCAATTCCCTTCAGTGGCGCGGCCTCGAACTCGTACCCAATCTCCTTGAGCTTCTCCCCCTTCTTCGCTCTCTGATCGCTCTCCCGCTCGATACGCTTGCTCCACTCCTCCCTCCCAACCCCGGCGCTCAGCTTCCGCCCCTCGATCTTATTCCACGGCACCTTCTTGAATCTCTTATCCGCACCCTTCCAGATGTCCTCGTGTAATTGCTCTTTTGTCACGAAGTTCGTTTTCAGGATATGTCCAAACATGAGATAATTGTTCATTGTCTCCGCTACGATTTTGGCTACCGAGGCAGACTCGAATTCAAGGAAAGCGTAATGGCGGGATGCGCCGGTGCGTTTGTTGCGAGAGAGACGCAGGCGCGCAATGGGGCCGAATTGGGAGAAGTACTGACGCATTTGGTGTTCATAGAACCCGTGAGGGATGCGGCTTTTGATGGAGGGCATGGATTAGCATCGGGTGGAGATGATGACCGGAAGGGGAAAAGGGTTGACTTACCCTACGTAAACAACGCCAGGGCCGTCATCGGTGGACTTGATGTTTTTGAGTTTCTTTGGGATCTGCTTGCCTTCTGGGAGGCCAGGGAGTTCTTGTCCTGGCTCGAAGCCTTTTCCTCCGTCTGTAGTGGCCTCTGGTTCTTCATCAGACTCAAACCCTTTTATCAAGGCCAGGGTTTGGTCATCCACTTCGAAATCTGATTCGTCTCCTTCAACACCATTTTCTCCGGTAGCTCCTTCATCGGACTCGTCTGCACTATCGAAAGTTGGTACCTTGCTCGAGCTGCTGGCATCTACTTCCTTCGCCTTCCCTGTTCCTTGGCCTTTGCCTATTAAAGTCTTTGCAGCCTCCTTGGCATCCACAACAGCTTCAGCCGCCTCAGTTACATCGCCCATGATAGAAGTTTGTGCGCCAGTAGCGGCATCCGTGATATATTCTTTAGCTGCGTTGGCACCCTGTGTGGCAGCATCTAGACCGGAAGCAAGGAGTTCTCCAAGCTTATCTCCAGCAGCTCCAAGAGAGCTCTTAGACTGCTTTAGCTTCTTCGTTGATGATTCAAGTACGTCGGTCCGTAATGTATTGGCACTCTGTGAGGCAACATCCAGGCTCGAAGTAACAAGTTCTCCAACCTTACCTCCAGCAGCTTCAAGAGAGCTCTTAGATTGCTTCAGCCCCTTCGTTGATGATTCAAGTACGTCGGTCCGTAATGTATCGGCACCCTGCGAGGCAACATCTAGGCCCGAAGTAACAACTTCTCCAAGCTTGTCTCCAGCAGCTCCAAGAGAGCTCTTGGATTTCTTTTGCTTCTTCTTGGATGATGCGTGCTCAGCCAATGGGTCAAGTACGTCGGTCTTTAACGTTTCAGCCACAGCGCTGGCAGGAGCTTTGCGCTTCTTTAAGTTGGTCGCGTCGGCCTGGGTTGCTGCTTCGGGGCCGTCGGTCGCCTGGCCCTTCTTACCATTTTCTTTCGGCTGGTCGTCTCTTGGTTTCTTCTTGTCTTTCGCTTTCACAGCTGTCGGGGCCTTTGGTGTCTTCGCCGAAACCTCTACAGCATCCATACCTGCCTTTGGTTTTCTTCCTCTCTTAGACTTGATTTGTGGTTCCTCATCTTCACCTTCTTTGATTCCTGATGATTTGCCCTTCCCAGAGTCTAAGAGAGCATTGTAAGGCCCTTCATCCATAGTTAATTCCGAAGCCGGTCCGGCGTCATCATGTGCTATAGCGTCCTTCGTAGCAGCAGATTTTTCTTTCTTGGGCTTTTCCTTCGCTTCTGGGACAGCTACTTTTCCTTTTTTGGGCTTGTCATTTGCTTCGGGGGCAGCTGTTTTCTTGGGCCTACCAGGGCCAGCCTTTGGTTTGTCTGGAGCATCTACTTCTATACCTGCCACAGATTCTTTCACGGTTTTCTTAGGTTTCTTCGATTTCGACACTTTCTCGGCGGTTTGGACGACTTCCCGGGTCGAAGATTCGGAGGCGTTGTCTTGTGGCATCAACCCACTCTCTGCTTTCTTTGGCTTCTTGGCTTTCGCTTCCTCCGCCGACGGCTTTGCAGTGGCTGCTGCGGAAGCATCAGACTTAGACGTAGGACCCAGTGTCTCTTCGACTTTTTTCGCCTTCTTGGATTTCGCTTCTTTTGCCGCCGGCTTTGCAGTATCTGCTGTGGTAGTCGCAGACTTGGGCGTGGGACCGGGTTTCCCTTCGTCTTTTTTCGCCTTCTTGGGTTTTGGTGCTTTCGCGCTGGGCTCCGCGACATCTTCCATCGCAGCGTCAGATTTCTTTCCTTTCGCACTTTTACCCTTCTTGGATTTGGGCGCCTCAATTATGTCAACCTCAACCCTATCACCACCAGGAACGGTCTTTTCCGTCTCGACTGCATGGACACCGGCCTTGCTTGTCTTGGCGGTCTCACCACCTGCATCTGATATCTTAGGCTTCGTCTTTGGCTTTTCAGCCTTAGGTTTAGCAGACTTTCGTGAGGAGGCCTCATCGTTCCCCTCTTGGTCTTCAAAATCATCAAAACCACCGCCGCGCTTGCGAGATACTCGTGGGGCATATACTACATCTTCTTCGATGGTAGTATCCATTCCCTTGGGAAAGGGTTGCGGTTGTGGTTTTGTGGAATCAGCGGAGGCTTTTTCTGCACTTGATACCTTGGAATTCTTCTTCGGCTTTTCGGCTTTAGGTTTGACAGACTTGTTTGGGGGTACATCATCATTGTCTTCTTGGCCTCCTAGGTCATCAGAACCCCCACCGCGCTTGCGGGATGCCCGTGGCGCAGATATTGATTTGGCGGACTTAGTTGGGGGTGCCTCATCATTGTCCTCTTGCGCTTCGAGGTCATCAACATCACCACCGCGCTTGCGCGATACTCGTGGCGCAGATATCGATTTGGCGGACTTAGTTGGGGGTGCCTCATCATTGTCCTCTTGCGCTTCGAGGTCATCAACATCACCACCGCGCTTGCGCGATACTCGTGGCGCAGATATCGATTTGGCGGACTTATTCCGGGACGCTTCATTATCGTCTTGGCCTTCGAAGTCATCAAAATCACCGCCGCGCTTGCGGGATACTCGTGGCACAGCTATCACATCTTCTTCGATAGTAGTATCCATTCCCAAAGGAAAAGGTTGCGGTTGTGGTTTCGAGGGATCATCAGTTGCTTTCTTTGCTTTGGTCCTAGGCATGTTTGCGAGACGTGCCAAATTGCTGGCCTTGACTGTGAGGAACACTTTTTAACCGCTTAGTATGCTCAAGTTGAGGCGACTGGGAAATGAAAGCTGTGTCTATGTTGGATGTATTTAGAGTGGTATGGAATGGCTTTTGAATCTTCCGGCGCGCGTGTGTGTTTGTTTTTCTTGTTGCTCGTGCCAAGAATTTGATAAGTGCAGCCCCTCACGCGCTAAGTGGAACTTAGCGTCATCCCGTCATCCAGCACTAGCAACTTCTCACGCGTTGGACCAACTCGCTTGTTGAGGTATTCGAGAGTAAGGTAAGCTATGGGGAAGAAGAGGAAACAGCTGTCCCAGGCAGAGGTCTGGGATGACTCTGCACTTGTTCAGTCATGGAATGATGCACTTGACGAGTATAAGGTATGTGATAATATCAACTCAAGTTGCGAAGCTTTGCTGACCGCAAGAACAGCTTTATCACAGCATACACGCTCGTGGGGAACGGGTCGAAGATGTATTACGAGAAGCAGAGGTGGAGGACGAAGAGACTACTGACGTGAATGGTTATAACATTCATGGAATAACTACGGAGGCGCAATCCAGCCAAATACTTCGCGACGATCTCGAGGATGGAGAGTTAGAAGACGGAGAGGTTGGGGGAGCAGAGGCGGCGAAAAGGGAGCAAGTGTCAGAGCCGAGTAGCTCCACACCTGAGAAGGTTTCAACTTGCCTCCACAGGCAACCTGATCCTCTAGATTGGCTAATTTACTCAACAGCTACAGCCAGTTGTACATCCTGAACAACCAAACCCTCCAGAAAGCAGTACTGCAGGTCAATTGCTAGGTGTATCTAGTGTTCCTAGTAAAATCTTAGCTGGAGGTAAATTGCAGATTCCCCCGCATGCGATACATTTGGACCTTCTCGCTGATATCGTTAAATAGTCCAGGACGATGCGCTGAAGAATCTCATGATGTCCTGGTACTATGCTGGATACTATACCGGACTACATGAAGGTCAAAAACAAGCTGCAGCAACTTTGGATTGAAGGATGCAGATGGCATGAGACTAAGAGTGACTCATGTCGTTCAGATCCATTCTTCTGGCCGGGTGGTTGAGGCCACCGGTGCATCAGGCAAGACTCTAAATCGTCTCAGGGTAATGCAGCCTACTACCAGGTACTTTAGAAGGTACGGATTCCGGTCTTCGGGCTTTGCGCATTTACTCAAAAAGGTGGTAATTTAGTATTGTAGTGCAGTGAAGACGGCCGGGCCACAAAGCTGGATGTTGGTTGATCAGGGACAGACGCGTGCTCTGAAGCAGTCATGCAAACATTCGGATCTCAGGTTAAGCTGTGATTGCAGGTCCTTTTTGTTGTGGACGATTTTCTCTTGGCGGTCGTGACTCGAGGGTTTTCTGAAACACCAGAACTCGAGACGCGGCTGAGACGAATGCAACTCCGTTGCCCAGGATTCGAACATTATGCGAACGAAATCATCCACTCAATGCAGTTACTTAGCGCTCTCTTTGCAGAGCAACATGGCTAGAAGCAGAACTTTGTCAATGCCACCAGTTGTGTCATTCGGCGGCAAACGCTCATTATGACTTTCGCAGTGCATTTACTACTAAGCATGATACTCTTTGCGTCGCAACCAAGTGCACGCCAAGATATGATGCCTCATCGCGTTTAGATAAACCCTCCTGTCTCCCTTGGGCTCTCTACCTCTTGGCTAACTTGCACCGAGACTATTCCACTTTTCACTCTTTCTTCTCTCTTTACCTTCCTTACCCGACGAGCAGGTCCTCGACGTTATTAACACATTCATTCCTGCGTTATAATACCATCAACTACTATACAACCCTCGCTCTACTATCACAAGTAGCTCTTTGATCTTTCGACGCAGCTGGCATTGCAGTTCCCTAAGTTCACCGACTCACCTCATCCCAAACAGACCCTTGACCATGACTCGAATAATTTTCCGTGCGGCATGCTTCTTTGGAGTATTTGCTATAATGTATGGCGATTCGGCGATGGGTGAAAGTATGATGGCCAGCGACACGATGAGTGGTGGCCAGATGGCCGGTGACAATATGGGGGGAAGTGACAAAATGAAGTCTGGGGGTGATAAGACCAAAATCAATGTCGACGTCGATGTGACCGTTAATGTTATTCAATGGAGTATGGGTGGCGGGTCAGCAATGCAAAACGTGGCAGCACCGTCGATGGCGGCAGGCATGACGCATCAGGTACGTCCAGAGCGCTCTATCTTCTTCAAATCTTCAGCAGCTCATTGTATCGTGTCGCAGGTGACGGTGGGAGGTACCGCCGGGAAAGTTTTTACTCCCAACTCGATAATGGCCGCCGTTGGAGATATGGTTCAGTTCAATTTCCGCTCCATGAACCATACCCTCACCCAATCGACATTCCCACTCCCTTGTGTCAAGATGGCCGGTGGAAAGGATTCCGGCTTCATGCCCAATCCCACTGACTCATCAAGCGCTCCTCCAATGTTCATGGTGCAGGTGATGGATACCAAGCCGGCTTGTACGTTACAACCCCTGTTGTGCCTTTGTGGACCTGGCGACTAACAAATTACAGGGTTCTATTGCAAGCAGAAAGGGCATTGCGGTTCAGGCATGACCTTCAGCATCAACCCTACGGCGAACAAAACTCAAGATCAGTTCATGCAGATGGCTATGCAGCAAAACGGGACCGCTGGTATCGCTATGGCTACTATGGCTAGTAGCATGGCTGCGTCTTCACCAGCAGCCGCTGCTCCAGCAGTCGCCTCTGCAGCATCGTCTATAGCGGTTGTTGCTGCTCCAGTAGCCTCCTCTGTAGCATCGTCTACAGCGGCTGTTGCTGCTCCAGCAGCGGCTTCAACAAGTTCAACGATGGACTCTGGCACTGGCTCGATGATGGCCACTGGCGGTTCTGGGGCATGCTCTTGTTCGTGTTTATGTGGGACTGCAGCGTTCCCCGCTGGCGCTGGCGTTGGCATGTACGGAGGAATGCCCGGTAAATTTCTCCCGGTTAACCTACATTAGCATTAATAGAAACAGGAGCTAATCTTTTCCCATAGGAGCTGTACCGATGGCATCTGGCTGATTGGTGTCGAGGTAGAGGGATCTAGGTATCAGAGAAGGTTTACTTCGTGGAGGTGATGAATCTGAGTGTTCCCACTGCGATAGAGGGGCAGGCAGGCTCTTTCTCATATTAATTTGTACCTAAGCCCTTTTATTGCTATGGAGAAACTATCTGAAGACGTAAAGCCGCTTGATGATTTCAAGGGATAGACTTTCTATAGAAGCAAAAAGTCGTACATGTATCTCTGTAACATCTGCCGAGATATCTAGATGACTCTGATATACATACGATCTTGGTGCCTCAGGGGTCAGACATTTGTAGAAATGGCGAATAGAGGGGATTCATCGAATATCGTTGCTGACTAAGAGCGCTGCCACTATAAATCTTTCCTCCCCAGCTTCCTACCAAAAACATACATATTCCACCGTCCTCAACATACCCGTGCCCTAAGAACCACTCCATTCTCTAGGAGCACATTACCGAGTGAACGCAGAAGAATCGATTGGCCTTTTCTAATCCCCAGCGTTGTCCTCACACTTGCGGGTTGCTGGGGTTCGCTTTACTGGCGCACATGTATAATGAGTCTTGTTCAATAAGGGTGAGGATGCATTACGTTTATTGTCGAGAGGGGCGAAGGGGTATGATGTGTATCAAGGTCATGGATGTACGGATGCGGATGTGTGGGTTGAGCTGATTTGGTGAAACAACGAAGCTTTGGAAGAAAGGTTAATGAATCCCCCGGGGGCTATAAGTCTTTACGCAGCATTACAGGGCGAGAGGTGTTCTCATTTACCACATCATGGATCCTTTCATATACGGCCAAGTCGTCCTTGTGGAGGAACGGAACCACTGATCAGCCATTTTTGGGGATTCTCATTATACGTTCATACGTTTCTTTCCCGGCGGCGTAGTAGATTACTTCCTTGTAGAGAAACAGGATACCAATACTTTACTAGCCCCCTAGAAACATCATTATAAGTGACATATTTAAGATATAGGATTCAAACCAACGTTTGAAGCCTGGCATCGTGTTGTCCTAGGGTTAGGGTTTCGAGATTTGGAGCAGCGGATATTATTAGTCATACAGCCATTCGGGCTCGAGGATTAGCTCTACAGTCACATTTACTGTTCATCTGCGGAGTAGTACATCTCGTAAATCTAGACACGAGCTCTGCTACTGATCAATGGCAGAGGATCTGTTCGATGGTTTGCTCGAGCTGGAAGGAACGTTCTACAATGAAGGACACAGCTTAGGCGTTGAGGACGGCAGACGAGCAGGGCTCGTTGAAGGTCGATTCTTTGGCCTTGAGAAGGGGTTTGAGAAGTATGCCGCCATGGGGAAATTTCATGGAAGATCGATCGTCTGGGCAGGACGATTACAGCCTTCGCCACAAGGCCCTCCAGTTGGAAATCTCCATAGGGAAGAGGCGTCCAATGCCAACACGCAAGATCAAGCTTCAGGGCTCTTACAGTCGGACTTGGTGCAGGAACCCACTGAAGAAGCTTGTCTACACCGGGTAAAGGATCAGGGTTCTCCAAGCACCTTACCGTTACTGCCAGATAATCCGCGCCTGGAGAAACATGTTCGAACGCTCTATGCTCTGGTGGAACCTTCGAGTCTCTCCACAGCAAATGGTGAGGATTCTGTGTCTAACTTTGACGACCGCTTTAAGAGAGCAGAGGGGAAGGTCAGGATCATAGAAAAGCTCATTGGAGAAGTTGGCAATCACGAAACTATTAATGGAGCGGCTTTTGGCGGTCATGGCAAAGGAACGAGTCCGAAGCCGAAAACCCGAGGAGATGGTATTGAGGATATCAGTATTCTGCACGCAAGACACTGATTTCTAGAGACGCTTGACTCTACAACAAGAATCTTCGGATTTTCTAGCATTACATCTGGGATTGGCTTTCCACAAATGGACTGACGATCTGTTCCGACACTCCCCCACCTTTCGGCTAAATGATCGTTGAGAGAAACGATCAGGGCCATGAAGAAGAGTACGTCCTCAGCGTAATCTGAGCCCCCGAACAAAGCCTCACCACTTTTGAATGCCGATTGTGTTTACCATACGGTGCTTCAAGTCAACGCGAAACTATATTCTCGCGCCTGTCTCGTGCGACTGTCAACCGGCAACTGCACGAGCACTGTTGCATCCCCCGCATCCAGAACGACCCCTCATCAACAGGTATGTTGCTACTTCGTCTCTCCACCTCGTCTTAAAGGATGGAGGGGCTCGGTGTACCGGATTCTACTTTATCTCGAGGGCACTCATCCTCCACTATGGACGTCGTCCTCTTCTGACGGTCCTCGACAATTTTTGAACACGACTATGCGTTCCACTCTTGTTACTGGGGCTGTGTTCTCCGGTCTAGCTATTGCTCAGACCGGAGTAGTCAAACCTCTTGCTGAGTCATGTAATGCGTCTCTTCCGAAAGTCGTTTGTATCAATCAATATGCTTCAGTGATGCCCTATCATTTTTTTCGAGCGGTCTCCAACGGAACATCTCAGCCCACTTTTGGTTCTACCTCTGTACCCAACGATACGTCCTTTGGTCAGGTCAGCAGTGCGGACTTCCTAGTATTTGACCGCAAACGTGGGCTAGAACTCTTAGGAACGAATCCAAGCTACGAATACGTCTTTCATGTAGATGGTGCTGTTCACGAAGCCCCAGTCTATGTGCCCGCCCAGAATAAACTTTATCTTTCTCAGCTTGCTCCTCCTGCGGGTTACCTTCCGCAACTGGTTGTTGATCTCAACCAAAATCCCCCTACATTGTCCGAGTTCTTATTCGATCCACCAGTGTATGCCCCCAACGGTGGCACGTTTCATAATGGGCTTGTCTACTGGGGAGCATCTGGAGGCAATTCCAGCATCGGTGGCACCGAGCAAAGGACAGGAATCAGAACACTTGACCCGGCCACGAACAAGACCACCACCCTGCTAAATAATTACTTTGGCGGCTACTTCAACACCGTTGATGATCTCTTCGTCCACTCTAATGGCGACGTTTGGTTCACCGACCCTCGTAAGAAAGCCCTAACCTCTCGAGAGAATACCCCTTCTAACCTCCCCCTCACCAGAATATTCCTGGTTCAACAAACTCACCGACACGCCTCCCCAATTCGAATCTGCCTCCTACCGCTACCGCCCCTCCACCGGCGCCGTCCACATCATCGAAGACACGCTCGCCCAACCCAACGGCATCGCAATCTCACCCGACGAACGCACAATCTACATCTCCGATACCGGCGCCGTCTCCGGCCCCATCGCCGCCTCCGTCGGCCCGCAGGGCGCCTCCTTCAACGCCACGGGCAAACGCACGATCTACGCCTTCGACGTCGGCGGTAACGGCACATACATCTGTAACAAGCGCCCCGTATATCTCGCGCAGGAGTGGGTGCCAGATGGGCTCAAGGTGGCGCGAAATGGGTATATTGTCACAGGCGCGGGAAAAGGGGTAGATATACTGGATCAGGAGGGAGCGCTGTTGGTGCGGATACAGACGAATTATACGGTGCAAAATTTCGCGTGGACGGGGAGGGAGTATCGGACGTTTTGGTTGATGGGGCAGGGAGGGATTAGTAGGGTTGAGTGGGATTTGCAGGGGCAAGAGTTGAGGTAGGAGGATTGTGATGTTGATTGTGTGAGAGCGAACCACTACACTTGACGTTTCTTGCACAGAATGCTCCGTTCTCACCTCCCTCTCACATGATGACCCCAGTCCTAAATTCCTATTAGACCTTCTCACCTGAACCCGGGGCCCCCTTGCCTTCTTCTCCCCAATTTACACACCCTTCAGCCAATCCCTTCTACGAAACTAGAACTAGAGAGTCGACGCTAAACCCAATATTCCTGAAAAAAACATTGCAGTACGGAGGATCCCTCCCCTTGATACGAGAAACGTGTAACTCGGCAACCTGGGGCCGGAAATGGAGGCGCAGACGTGGTTGCGGTTTGAAGGGGGGAGGTGGTGGTGGTTTGTGATTCGTGAGAGGGTTGGGCGGGGAAGGAGAGGGAGAGGGAGTAGGTGGGGGGAAATAGATTGGAAGGGGGGCTGAGGAAGGTGGGGGAGGAGGAGGGGCGTGGAAAGGGGTGGGAGGTCATGGAAGCCATGAATGGTTTGGATGGTGAAGCGCTAACCACACGCTCCGCTACCTACTCGTGTCTACAGACCTCTCAATATGCGTACTGCCGGAAAGAGTTTTCAGTGTTCCCCCCCCCTCGGTTTGCAGGGGAATTGGATGGACATTTACGCTGGCGTCCAAGGCATGCAGATGGTGTGGAGCATCTGCGGCTGGTGGACGGGTCCAGGTAGGTGGGCGGGGATGAGGGGAAAGTGAGGGGGTCGACCGTGTTAAAGAGTGATGGATGTGGGATTGGAGGTTTAGTTGGAGGTTTCTGTTTTCCATTTGCTGTCTACTTGCTTTTTGAAATGCTCCTGTTGCAAAAAGCCAACCTGGCGCCTTTGATAAACCCCCCTTCTCCATCCAAATTTCGCATCCCCATTCCTCAACTCCCCGGCACCATGTTCATCACTCCCCCATCCACGGCAACCACCTCGCCATTAACATAGGTATTCCGACACAAAAACAGCACCGCCATCGCCATCTCCTCATCGCTTCCCCCCCTCTCCGCAGGCACATGCCCCTTCTCCTGAACCTTCTCCTTCGGCAACTCGGTCTTATTGCTCTCATCAGACTCGCCCATCGTCATCTCACTGGGAAAATACCCCGGCGCGATCGAATTCACCCTCACCTTCAGCTTCTCGAACTCGCTACTCATCATCTTGCTCAGGTGCACGGCGGCGCCCTTGGCGGCGTTGTAGGAGAAGTGGCCCTGGGAGTTGCGCATGAGCCCGGACATGCTGGAGATGACGATGACGGATGCGGACCGGGAGGGGTGGGGTCCGTCGGGGTGTTCGGAGGAGGCTTGGAGGAGGGGGAGGAAGGCGAGGGTGGTGAAGTAAATGGAGGTGACGTCGGTGGTGAGGACGGAGGACCAGTCGGCGACGGATTCGGAGTCCCAGAGGGTACGTTGGAGGGAGTTCGCGTCAGGGGAGGAAGGGGCGGCCTTGGGGCCGGAGATGCCGGCGTTGGTTACTATGGGGTTTTTGTGCATTAGCTGAGGTAGGGAAGAGGAATTAGGGGGATATGGTACTTAGAAGATTGATGTATTTTTCTTTCTTGGAGATTTCGGCAACGAGTTTTTCTAGATCTTCCTTTGAGGTGACGTCGCACGGTCCCGCACTATTGCCTTCTGTTAGCCCGCTTTCTTGCCTATCCCAGTTCACTCGGAGGAAAACCGGGAGATTCGAGCACTTACGGTATTATCTCACCCCCGTCTTGCGGACTGTGAGTCTTTGCCGCATTCTCAAGGACTCCCATGCGGCGGCCGGTGATATAGACTTTGGCCCCTAATGTCAATCATTGTTTAGCACTGTATTGTTTCCAACGTTCTGCCTCTGTTTCCGAGTTCAGAAGAATGGGATAGGGATTCACCATTGGCGGCCAGAGCTTGCGATGCCATCAAACCAATGCCTGTACCACCTCCTGTGACCACGCAAACATAACCTTTGACAGAGAAAAGATCTCGGCTGTGGAGCTGGTGGGTTGACGCCATTATGTTATCTTTGATCGCGGTGGGTATGAAGGGCCTAAAGGGAAAACAAGACGTGAGATGGAGAAAGTCTCACGTTGGGTTCAATGAAAAGGTAGGAAGGAATATTACGGATTAAGAATGTAATAAATCGTGAAGATGATGTAGCATGTGTCTCAACAACGGCTTGACGTCATCCGGTCTGGCAATTGTTTTGTGGCCTTATCTTAGCGCACATTTGGGGAAAGCTCGCAGTCAGTAAAACTTTTCATAGGGGCAAGTTCGACAAGCCAAGCTCATAAAATCAGAATGAGGCGAGTTGAAAAAAGCCGCCATACAACAGTCTAGCTTCGAGAAGAGGCGAACAGAATCGGCATCGGAAAAAATCTATCGAGAACTGAATTGTCTGCGTAGGAGATGAGGATGTGGGCCGTTGTCAGATCTGGAAGGGGCTGTGATAACTGATAACGCAGCCGCTTGGGGCAAAGATAATATACACCTATATACGTTACTTCGAGGAACCGGCAAAGTGCGTACTGTAGGTAGCTACGTAAAGGTAGAAGATGCGGCCTTCGAGTTGGCTTGACTTTATAGAGATGTATAGCAAAAGGGTCCAGTACTCTACTTTAGTACGCCAAATAGTCCTGGTGCAAACAATTGGCTCCGATGAAGGGCCTTGTACGGAAGGAGAACCGGCCCTACGCTGGAGTGAGGTGTGCGAACGGGGCTGAGCCGTTTGCGGGTGTCGTGATGTCGTATTGGGGGTATCTCTTCCACAAGTCTCGCTCCTGCGTAGAAAATGATGTACTCGTGCCAGCACTCAAAGCAAAGTTTGGATCACTCGGCAGCCCTGACCGATTCGACGTGGTTTTAGCAACTCTTTCCTTGATTCCTTCAGTCGGCCTTCCAGTGACCGGTCAACCCGCCATCTATGTCCTCTTTGCCAAGGTACAGCTCCAGGGCATACATCGCCATAGTTCCAGCTACATTGATCCACCTCCAAAGGTTCCCACCTGCGTCTCCTCCTTGACTTGTCCACCAATCACCATCACCACCTTCGCCGCTTGTAGAGGCAAAGTGCTGCATTAGAAGGCTGGTATAGACGGCAATCAGTATGCTAGGGCTGAACCAGCTGAGCAGACCGAGGATTTGACCTGCACCATCAGGGTCCTCTAGTGAGGGTTCTTGAGAGAGTGCTCGAGCTCCGGATTCCCGGATTGCCGGAATTATTCGAGTCGATGCATAGAGTACAAACAGGCGGTAGGCGAGAGATATTATGACAGACGGTGTGATTGTGCTCAATGCGGCGGCGATGAAATTAAAAGTCGCGTGCAAGGCGGACGGTAGCACGGAGAGAGCCTGAAGTAGCGTAGTATAGGAAGCCATTATTATAGGCGGGAATGGTGGAAAGTCGGCAGCCTGGGCTGGTGGAGGTACAGGTTCCGAAGGGTATGATGGTTGGTAATCCGTGAAGATCTGGTAAATACACAGAACAACATACGCAAAGAGTAGGGAACTCTCTACCGGATTGCCTTTGCCACTACCAATGCCCCAAGCACACAGAATCACGGCGCAAGTGATTGTGATACCGATCAGGGTGGCATCGACGTTGCCAATTTCGGGGAAACGGGTGACACGCCAAAGGAAATATACCGAACTTGATATGACGGACGCAGACATAACGAGTAGGCCAATCTAGACTGTTCGTTAGCCTTAGTACAAGCGAATGTGGTACATGTCATACCATCCAGCTGTCACTCCTTCCTCCTCTATTTACCAGCCATCTGGTAATCTGACCTGCGGCTTGTATAACAAGCAAGCTGCAAAACCCCTCGACAAGCTGGAAGACTGGGGTGGACCATCGTAGAAATTTGTCCCAGCTGCCAACCGTAGCTGTCTCCACCAACCCATCAGGTCCGAAGATCCATTCTCGTAGCGAGGTGTCTTCTGCTCTTTTCCCGCTAAAAGTCCTCTCCACCCAGCTACTACCATCATAAGAATCCACCGAAAACCGGTTCAAGGACCATATGAGAAGCGAAGGCAAGACTATCCACTGCGTCCATCCAATGATTTTGATCAAGGCATACCGGAATCGGGATCTGTCCGGAGTAGATACTCGTAGGATCGAATAGGAGAAGTAAATGGAGGATAGCGACAGCGAAAAAGCCAGGCCGCACGCCCTGCCGCCAATATCAAAGGCCAGGGGTATCGATAGGATGATCGAGGTCAGGAACACCACAGAGGAGAATATTCGCAAGATCCACATCAGCGCAGAGAGCGCCGAGGGCGCCTTGTCGCGGACACGGCGAGGTCAGGCCGGGTCTTAGCCTTTCATAGAACGCCGAAATAGCGATGTGGCAGTTCTGCCTTCGTCTCGTACGAACAGGGGGATCTTTCAAAGGTAGGGACTGACGGGCCAGGGAAGTTACAGCGTTGCGAGCTTGCGAGGTTCAGTTGTCTGTGTATTGATTTGCCCTGACATACAATGTTCTGGCATCGAATGACGTCAATGAGGGTAGTTGACCCGATTATGACTGTATGGGATTGATCTGCCTGGTTTCTGTTCGAAGATCATTGATTAAGATTAGATATCGAGCTTTTGGTCTCGTGCCGTGTAATGAGCCTCACGAAAGGATCTGGGGCTTCCAGATGTGTTTAAACAACGACGAAGGGAGTGGGTTCGCTTGAAGACACCGGTTACTTGGAAGACTGCGTTTATTAGATGTCTACTTAATGACGCATTGTTGAGTACCAGGTTTCAATACTACTGAAGCAGGAAAACATCCTGACATGAATGAGAACTTGACAGGCTGTCACGTGCCATTCATTTCGATATATTGCTACGTCTCTACTAGTCGGATCTGGACTAGCTTCTCTTCGATTATCAGTACTGTGTGTGGTAGTCTCCATGCCTGATCATTCAACCCTTCGTTCCTCAGTACAGTCGAATGTTCTTCGTTCATCTCTAGCTACTGGTCTTACATTGGAAAGTCTCTTCGACGATTTCGGCAAAGTAAGTATCTTACTGATTTAGCTCCCTGCCGACTACGAGTCCGTCCATACCCTCAACCTTAGAAACCATTCGGGATGACCTGGTATACACCTTTGCGAAGTCTCTCCGCGAACCATCTTATGTTATTGACTTGCAAATATTGCCGATGGGACAAGCGTGGGAGACTCCAGCTCCGACGCCAGGTGTGGTATCTGCATAGAGTGGTGTATTGACCGACTCGAGGGTGTCAAATAGCCAGTCCAAGACTTTTCATATTCCAGTCGATTAGCGCTGTATATAGTAGGCAGATCACTGCAAATGCTGTTACCGTTATATATAACGCCGCTGTCGCCCATACCGGGATTGGTCTGGTGGCTTTGGTTGTTGTTGTAGCTTCATATCCCAGGCTTGCCTACGCCAGCAGGTTAGGTGCCCGACTGGTTAATCTCCTGCACAAGGTAACTTTTTTTCATTGTAAGCGTCATGACCGATATTCAGGTGTAATCGGAAATAGAAGACAGGAGTACGATGGAGCCTTCAAAGTACTTAATCGAGCAAGACTAGACTCCCACAGAAATTTACTAGTACTTGACGACTTGTGGACCCCATAATCAAAAACATCTTTCGCACTGGAATCACAGACTAGCAGCGGTAATGTCAAATGACGTCTAACAGAACACCCTCACAGCGAAATCGCAAAGGCTGATGGATTCCAGCCCAAGATCGGCCTTGCTGCCTAGTATGCTTCTCCAGTCTTTCATCACAATGCTCCTGCTCCCCAGGGTGATATAGAGACTTCCAATAATCATCGGCTACTACGAAGCGTGCCTCTCCCTCCAGACGCACCCGAAGCATACGCACAAATCTCCTTCTTCCGCAACAACGAAGTCAACAAAGCTAAACGCTCCAAAGCGGAAATTGAAGAGGACGAACAAAAGGCCGATGCACTGACCGACGAGCAGAAGGTGTTTGTTGAGAGGAACTTGTCGTTTGTTGTAGCCCGCGAAACGCAACACCTCACTAAAGATGAGTGTAGCTTCGTGAAAGGGAATGCGACGGCTGAAGAGAAGTGGTGGGCGAGACAGAACCCACCGGGTGTGCCGCCGATATTGGAATTAAGGAAGAGGTTTATGGGGAAGATATTGGTTGGTGAAGAAGAACATGGAGATGAGACCGTAAGATGGCCGCTTGTTGATGCTGTGTCTTTTTTGTCAACTAAAACGACGCCATGGATTGACTTCTCTCACGACGAAAATGAGGCTAGCCTTGTCGCTAACGGGGATCTCATAGACTTTCAAACGCTCGGAGCTTCCAGCTCACCATCATCGGGGGCCAGGCGCGATAAATGCCATGTGGATTGCAAAGAGGCCAAAGCACCCGACGACAGGTGAATTGGCTCAATCATGCTGACTTTGTATGTTGATACCTAGGCTTAATGTCGAGCTGAGCAATGATGGTCTAGTTAGCAACGTATACGATGGTTAGACGAGTACATCCGTACCTTCGGGAGTTCTATCAATTCCATTCTGGAGAGTCCAGTTTCTCAACGTCCAAGATAAATGCCCACGCCGATCGTGTGCGCCTACAATGAACCCGCGGAAGGTCTTATTTCTGCGTCCGTGCTGGGTGTACACTGCAAACTCCCCTTTCTATCCTTAACATCTAGCTCATGACCAGCAGCGACGATGATGTCTCTTGATGAATGCCTTTTCATTCGATTCTTTACGCTTCAACTCGTGAGACTTGAAATATCGATCAGCATTGTTGTAGACGTTTGACAGAAGTAAAGACATCACCACGCTGAAAACATTGATGAACCATCGTAAGGTAGCGTTGTAAATTAATTGTCCTAGCTTATGATCACGTGAGGCCCTTTAGGGTTGATGGCGGTTCGATGCCTGGATCTGGATGCCATGGATGATGGACCTTTACTTTCTAGCTGGATGTGACAAGACCAACACCGCCATCGTATCATACCATCATCATCAATGTCTAGGCACTTAGGCAACCCAGCGATAATCTCCTCTCTCCTCATCAAAGGATAAGGCGTGCAGTTACTGCTGCGCCTTCCCCTGCATTTTACATCGCTCAAAGAGTCAAATTTCGTACCACAAGGTCTACTATCCAACCAGTACGGAGGTACTACTGACTGTCAGGCCTCCCCACAGATCAATACCTTTACTTCAGGCTTCCCACTAACTAGATTAAAACTCATAAGCTGCCGATGCTGCGGCGGGTCCATGGCGTCGACTTTCCTCAGCAACAACAAGGGCTTAATCCCGACGTGGATTCATGATTATGGCATCGTGAAGCCTTGACGAGGCTCACAGGTAGCTAATAGTCGTCTACAACGGCTGGAGCTCAACGATAGATCTCTATCCTGCGTACTGTCTCTCATGTTGGAGTTGGACAACTCATTGGTCGTTTCGTGGCGTGAGCGCATCTAAGTGCTAATGCTCATGGGACCTCAGCCGCACCGGACAGCTGCCTTAGATGCTGACCTTTCAACCTTCATTATTTACGTTTCATGCTTCCGGTTCTGTTTTCGGCTCGAGGTTCCTGGTATATCCAAGGCCTAGGGCTGTGGGCTATGCTTGCCTCGATGTCAGGCCCGCAAGGCCATTTTAGTATGGCAGTAATTCATCTCCGCTGTCGTCCGCCCAGTCCTCACCAGTCTGTATAAGAATCATCTGTTCCCTCTCGTTCTGAAGTCTCCATCAAGCAGATAATTAGCATTTCCAGATTCCCATCTTTCGAGCTCCTTCGTTCCTCCTTGCATCTATCACGGTCATTATAAAGCTTCAATAATTCCAACTC